>Ga0326727_10000470_pt1 | contig 167440 bp, 130 predicted proteins | sample MB2enrmetagenome_FD_207643 | JGI IMG/M metagenome (GOLD analysis project Ga0326727, IMG submission 207643) | Lab enriched peat soil microbial communities from McLean, Ithaca, NY, United States - MB29MY | ecosystem: Environmental > Terrestrial > Soil > Wetlands > Peat | place: USA: New York...
GCTTGCGGTGGGGCTGAAGAGGAGGGTGAACGAGGTGCTTTGTCCGGCCGTGAGCGTGACCGGTAGAGAGAGCCCGGACAGACTGAAGCCGGTGCCGCTGGCGGCGGCAGCGGAAATGGTGAGGCTGGATCCGCCGGAGTTGGTCAGGGTTCCGATGAGGGAGTTCGACGTGCCGATTTGAACATTTCCGAAGCTGAAGGTGGACGGGTTTGATCCCAGTTGACCTTGCGCGACGCCGGTTCCGGAAAGGGGCACGGAGAGGGTCGGGTTATTCGCGTTGGAACCGATCGTCAGCGCGCCGGTTGCAGCACCCGGGTTCGAAGGAGCGAAGGCCACACTGAAGCTGGAGCTCTGGCCTGCGTTGAGCGTGATCGGCAGACTCGGCCCCGTGACGCTGAAGCCGTTGCCACTCGCCAGGGCGCTCGTTATCGTCACGCCGGACCCTCCCGTATTCGTGATCGCCACGGACACGGTTTGATTGCTTCCCACCGTTACGTTCCCGAAACTGGCGCTGCCGGGATTTGCGGTCAGCGCGCCGGCCGATTGTCCCGTACCCGAGAGCGGAATGCTGAGTGGCGAGTTGGACGCGTCGGAGACGATGCTCACCGCCCCGCTTGCCGCACCCGCACTCGCTGGAGTAAAGATCACATTGAAGGTGGCGCTTTGATTGGCCGCCAGGGTCACCGGCAGATTCAGGCCGCTGATGGAAAAACCAGTTCCACTGGCCGTTGCCAGTGAGATGGTGACAGTCGTTCCTCCGGTATTGGTCAAAGTTTCCGGCTGGCTGCTGTTGGCGCCTACCTGGACGTTTCCGAAGGCCATGCTCGGGGCGCTGGCGGTGAGTTGCCCGGGTCCGATTCCCACGCCTGTCAGGCTGAGGGTTGTCCGGTTGGTTTTCCGGCCGGCGGTGGACACAAACGCGATACTGCCGGTGAAATTTCCGGAGCCGTTGGGCGCGAAGGTAATCGCTAACGAAGTTGACGCCCCACCTCGCAGTACCAGTGGCAACGTGAGATTGCCCAGCGAGAACGCTGCGCCGCTTAGCGTTGCCGAAGCGATGGTAAGATCCGTTCCACCGCTGTTGGCCAGAGTCACCGTGCTGGTCTGGCTCGCCCCAACCTTGGTGCTTCCAAATACCACTGGCGAAGGACTCAGAACGAGCTCTCCCCGCGTGGCCGCGATGCCCGAGGCGGCCAGGGAGACGTAGGGTTCCGCACCTTGACCGGCAAAAGCAATTGTGGTGGCGGGATCGCCGGGGTCCGCGGGCGCGAACTGAACATTGAATTGTGCAGTTTGTCCCGCAGCCAGCACCGTCGGCAATGTGATGCCGGTAACCTCGAAGGCTGAGCCCAATCCTTGAATCGAGCTGATCGTGACCGGGGCCGAGGTGTGGTTGGAGAGTGTATCCGGGAGGGTCTTACTGTCGCCGATGGCTACCGTTCCAAAATCCAGGCTGCCATTTCCAACTCCGACCGAGCCCGATCCGTTCGAGCCTGCCGCCAAGCCTTGACAAGCGGTGAGCAGCAAAAGCAGGCCAGCCAAACTGAGGGAGGAGACCAAACGACGAAACAGCCAATAACCGTTCACAGCGACCTCTTTTCCGGGCTGACCTAGCCCGGCGGGGGATTTCGGGTCACCGGAGCCATCAGACTCGGTTCCGGCAAGAATCAGTTTCTCTCCGGACGGCGGGAAGCCATAGATTGCGAAAGGCCCAGCTGGGCGCGGCATCTGGCCAAGCCGAAGCGGGCCGAATTGCCCGCCCGGGATGAACTGCCGTGCCAGACAAAAACCATGCGTTCTCGTCTGTAAGTTCTTGCTAAAGATATGGATAGGGGGTGTTCTGCAGCGATACTGCCGACCCTAAAGTACCTTCCGACCCTTTCGTCACACTCAGCCCGCGAGGGGGCCCACGGCAGGGGCTCGGAATGTGCACAACATTGCACGGTCGCGAGATCTGATGTCCTGATCGAACGGTGGTCCAGCGACGGCAGTCCCCAGCAAACCGTTACCGTTGTTTCGATTCTGCCGAGTGCTTTTCATAAGTGGCGGGTTTAAGATAAGGGAAGCCAGGGTTTGGTCTGGAAGCGCGCGTGCTTACGAATGAGGGCAGCTCGAGTGCGAGCGAATTGGGGATTTGAAAAATGAGATCTTTGTTTGCGGTTGCGGTTGTACTGCTGGGCGTCAGCGTGAGCGGTTTGGCACAGCAAAACGGCACCTTTAAGGTTAAGCATACCCCGGAAAAGGCGCCCAAGAAAAGTGCGCCCATCGTGACCAATCCAGGTGGGAAAACAGCTGCTGCGGCGAACGCCCAGCAGTTAAAAAACCTGGAACACCAGACCGCCAGGTCATCCTCGCTGGCTCGATCCGGTAGCCGGAAGACGTCGCGCGCCTCGGCCTTGAAACCAGTAAAGGATAAGCCGGCTCCGCCCATTAATTTCGGGGGATCGGGGGGCGGCAAGAGTGCGGGTCTCAGCAATCAGGGTTCGAATCCTTACAAAGGCCGGCTCCGCCAGAAACACGGTCATCAGTAAGAATAGCGAGTCCAATCGCGAGGCTCAACCCCACGTGGAGGGGAGGGCAGGGCGTCGGTGTTGTCACGTCACTGGATTCGTGGCGAGGTGGAGGGGTCCGGCGCCGCGGTAACCCGCGAACCTTCGGCCCGGGGCTCCTTAAGGGAATACTTCAACAGGCAATACAGGGCTCGCACTCCGTCTCTCCATCCGATCTTCTTGCCTTCTTCGTAGGTCCGTCCCCAATAACTGATTCCGACCTCATAGATGCGCAGGTTTCGGCGGGCCACTTTCACCGTGATCTCAGGCTCGAACCCGAAACGGTCTTCCTCGATTGGGATCGACTGAATCACTTCGCGCCGGAAGACCTTGTAACAGGTTTCCATATCGGAAAGATTAATGTTGGTCAGGCAATTGGAAAGCAGAGTCAGGGCCCAGTTGCCGACGGAGTGCCAGAAGTACAAAACCCGATGCGGAGCGCCACCTAGAAAGCGCGAGCCGAAAACAACATCTGCTCTGCCTTGGATCAAGGGCTGAATGATCAGCGGATACTCGGCCGGATCGTATTCCAGATCGGCGTCCTGAATAATGACGAAGTCGCCCGTGGCTTCGTGAATGCCGCGGCGAAGAGCGGCCCCTTTTCCCATGTTATGCGGCTGAAGAAGGACGCGGATTTGCGGATGGTCGGACTGTAGTTCCGCCAGAATTTCGCGCGAACCGTCGCGCGAGCCGTCGTCGACGCAGATCAGTTCGATCTCGAGTGGCACCGAGAGAACCTTCAGCACCACCTCCCGCAGCGTGGCGCGTTCGTTATAGACGGGCATCACAACCGAAAGCTTCATGGGCAGACCGGAAGGTGAGGCTCTCCCACCTCCACCATGATTGTAAACCGTGCTCTCGCGAGGCCGGCATGGAGAGAGAGGCGGAACCGGGGATGGAACATTCCCCTGATGCTGGATGCTTAAGGGTCTGCTGTCGCCGGTTCGCTATGCGTGCTGGGCGCGCGCCAATGCTTTCTCGCGGTACATGGCCGAGTCCGCGGTGGCGATGACGTCTGGCAGAGTCTGGCCGGCCTGCCATTGCGTCACACCGATGGATGCACTCACCTTGATCTTTGCCGCGGTTGCGCCGGCGCCCAACGGGATCGTGTATTCGCCCAGAGCCCACTTCTGGATGCGTTCCACCTGGGATTTTGCGCCGGTGAGTTCGCAATCCAGAATCATGACAAACTCATCTCCTCCCCAGCGGCCGACGATGTCGGTGGAACGGGAGTTCGACTTGAGCTCCTTCGAGAATTGCTGCAGCAGGTTGTCACCCGCGATGTGTCCGTAGGTGTCATTGACTTGCTTGAACCGTTCCAGATCGAGCATAGCGACGCAGAAGACCTGTTGATGCTCGATGCGCCATTCGATACTTTCTTCCACCTTGCGGCGATTGGCCAGACCCGTCAAAGCGTCGCGCAACGCGACCTGTTCCACGGCCTTGAGTTTCGTCTCGTAGGTGGTTACTTCCGCCTGCAGTTGCGCCACCGATTTTTGACTTTCTTGCTTCATCTGGTCGACGTAGGTTCGGAGTTCATGGGCGCGCTGCACGAGCGACGAACGAATCTGCGAAATGTCCTCCAGGTCGGCGATAGCCTGGAGCCTGGTGGTGAAATTGCCGAATTCGCTCGCGTAACGCTGATCCTGCTCGCCCATGGACTCGGCCGTGCGCGTCAGGACAATGAGCAGTTCCTTGACCTCATTGGTTTTCGCCTTGAAGTATTCCGCGGTGCAACCTCCCCATTGCAGCAGCCGCGCTTCGACCTGCGCCTCGGTTTCCTTGATGAGCGAGGTCGTGATGTTGGCGCGAAGGCCGGCCTCGAGACTGGATAGGCCTTGTTGCAAGTCAGAAGAGACGGCGGGACAGGCTCGAGCACCGCTTTTTCCCATTGCCTGCAGCGCCGAGCGATAGCACTTGAGAATGGCCGATGTCAGTTCGTCTAACGCTGGCTCGGTGGAGTTCGGTAGCGACGAATCCATGTCCAGATACTTTTTCAAGGAAATCATGGTCAACGTTCTCCCGCCGCGCTGCCGCTCTGAAAAATGGAGGTACCATTGGCGCTGCGCCGCGCAACTACACTGCGAAAATCATTTTGGGGACGACTGACTTAGAGCGACTTCCAGGGCAAGCGGACTGGAATGCATTCATAGTGCGCCGGGTTCGCTGTGCCCGTACGACTATCGGCATTCTTGGGACGATCTTCAACCTGAGTAAGGGGTGTCTCGATTACGTTCGTAATGGCCGGAGGGAAACGGCCGCGCGGTTGCTGCCAACTGGGCCGCTCGGTTCAGGCAGCCATTCCCTGCGAGCAGCCGCGGCCCGGGCTATACTCGAATTCGCCGGTGCTGCCGCGAGAGATCATCCTGTGAAGTTCGGGTTATGAGATTCGTGCCATGAAGATCGTGAGCGTAGCGGAAATGCGCGAGATTGATCGCGTCACCTCGGACCGCTTCGGGGTGGCTTCCCTCAGCCTGATGGAAAACGCAGGAGCGGCCGTCGCCCGCTTCGTGCTTTCCGATTATCCGGAGGCGAGGCGCATTGCGGTTGTCTGCGGCAAAGGCAACAACGGGGGCGATGGATTCGTCGCTGCACGGAAGCTGGTCGAAGCGGGCCGTGGCGTGCGCGTCCTTTTGTTGTGCGATCCCGCCGATCTTCGCGGCGATGCCGCGGCCATGTTTCAGAATCTGCTGCAACAGCTCCAACCCCTGAAAATAGCGCCCGTGATCGTGCGCGATGCCAGCAGCCTCGATTCCTCCGAAGCGGTGGGAGCTTTCTCAGCCGACCTGATCGTGGACGCCATCCTCGGCACCGGTTTTCGCCCCCCAGTCAGCCCGCTCTACGCGGCCGCGATCGCCAGGATGAATGCGGCCTCGGCTCCGATCGTTGCCATCGACATTCCATCCGGCGCCGATGCCGACGCAGTGCAGCCTGGAAGCGAGAACGACTCCGCAACCGCGCGTCAGGAGGACCTTGTCCAGGCGCGGGCCGATGCCATCGTCACCTTTACCGCTCCGCGTCCCGCACACGCTCTCGCTGCCCTGATCAAAACAACGGGCGGGCCCACTCTGATTGCGCCGATCGGTTCGCCGCCCGAAGCGATTGTCTCGGAGCTTGCGCTTCATCTGAGCACTCCGGCAGACTTCGCTCCGTTGCTCGCCCCCCGGGCGCGTGAAGGCAACAAGGGCAGCTACGGACACGTATTGGTGATCGGCGGATCGCTCGGGAAAGCGGGCGCGGCGGCGATGGCGGGATTTGCCGCGCTCCGGGCGGGCGCCGGTCTTTCGACCGTGGCTACGCCCCTGTCCGTAGTGCCAACCATCTCGTCGTTTCATCCCGAGTTGATGACGGAGCCGCTGAGCGAAACCGAGCAGGGTACGATCTCATTGCGAGCCGTCGGACTCGGCCTCGAAGCGCTCCTCGAACACAAGACCATTGCCATCGGCCCGGGCGTCTCGCGCAATTCGGAGACTGCCGCATTCGTGCGCACTATCGTTACCCGCGGCGACAAATCCCTGGTTGTCGATGCGGACGCGCTCAACGCATTCGAGGCGTCCTCGGAGACGCTGAACGGCCGCGGACGAACCGTGGTGATTACTCCGCATCCGGGAGAGATGTCGCGCCTGACCGGTCTGACCATCGTCGAAATTCAATCCAACCGCCTCGAAGTGGCGCGTAGGTTCGCTCGCGATCACGAGTTGATTGTCGTGCTCAAGGGGCATCGCACGCTGATCGCCGCACCCGACGGTACGGTCTGGGTCAATCCCACCGGCAATCCCGGCATGGCAACTGGAGGCACCGGAGACATTCTCACCGGAATCGTGGCTGGATTACTCGCGCAACATCCGCAGCAGGCGCTTCTCGCGACTGCTCTGGCGGTTTATCTGCATGGCTTAGCCGGGGACCTCGCGGCGGAATCCCTGGGCGAGAATTCTCTGGTGGCAACCGATCTGGTGCGTTTCCTGCCTCAAGCGTTCGCGGAGGCGCGAAGTTGCAAGCCCGAAGAATTCCGCTTTCACGCCTAGGAGGGTGTCCCGTAAGTTCAAAGCTTGACTGCCGAGGTCATCCTGGGCGCAGCGAAGGACCTATGTATTCTGTTTGCGCCACGTGAATCGTAGCCCGGTATCGAAAAACACGTCCAATTTTATTCGTCGGATTGCTATTAGCGCGGGATGTAGGTGTCCAGCAGCGGGAGAAGCGGCGAACCCAGTTTCATGATGCGCGCCTGCGCCGCATCGGGAGACTCGTCGTCGAGCATGGGAGTGATCAGCCGCACCATCCCGCCGTCGCTGCGATTCATGCGAATGGAGTCGGCAATCAGATAGTATTTCGCCTGCCACTCGCTGGCCACCACGCGGCCATGCGCTTGAAACCAGTAGAGCACCAGTTGGCGCTGTCCCAACTGTGAAACCACATACCGGTTCACCGGGATCGACGAGCTATCCGGACGGGTAAGCCGAATGACTTCCCGCGAAGTTGGAATCCACCCTGCTCCCGGCAGGCAGTGGTCTGGAGAATGGATGGTGTCGCCCGCTCTTTGCGAAGGAAAATAAACAACGTAAAGGTTAATCGGCAGCGGCTCTGTCTCTCTGGCGTAATCACGGAGGAGATATTTGGGGTGTCCCAGGATGTCCAGGGTTTCCTTGTCGAGCGGAGCCTGGTCGAATCCCGTCCAACCATCAATCTGAGACGGCAGGGAACTCAGGTCCGGTGGCGCCGGAATGATCCCAGGGCCCAATCCGTGAAATAAGATCGCCGCTGCCAGCAGAGGAACGGCCACCAGTCCGAAGCGAAGCGACCCCGTCCCCCCATTACCAAGTTCCCCTGCGGGCTGTTCTCGCAAAGACGCCACTTTGCCGGGCGCGACTGGACTCCCGTTTTTCCTTGCCATCGAAAAGAGCGAGATGAGACGGTGAACAGCGAACAAGAGGATCAACGCCACCACGAAGATCAGCAATCCCGAGAGGCCATGGTAAAAGCCTTCTGCTTTATCCTCATATCCCCACCACACCAGCATCCCGGTGCCAAAAATTCTGAAGGCGTTTGCTGCCACGGCGATGGGAATTGCCGCGCACACCAGCGCCACGCGCACCCACTTCCGCGTCTCCATCAGGTAGCCGTAGATGATGGCAAGAGTGACCAGGCTCAAGAGGGAGCGGATTCCGCTGCACGCTTCGGCTACGTCCAGTTGCATGGCGGGAAGCGTGATCATATTTCCCTCCCGCAACACTGGAACTCCGACCAACTGCAGCAGGCCAGTCGCCAGTCGCGAAGCCAGCATCTGAAGCGGAAAGGTGACCCGGTTAATGAGCAGGGCCGGGATCGGAATCATCAGAATCAGAAACGCCCAGGGGAAGAGGACAGCGCGAAAGAACTTCCAACCCTCAAAAAGAATGACCAGACCCGCCAGCAGGATCAGCAGCGATACTCGGGGCAGGAAAATGTCCGCGCCCAGAACTCCCAGCACCAGTACGAACATACTCAGCACGATCAGCGGAAGACCGGCCCAGGACGGATTCGGCATGATCGCTTTGATCGTGTTGCGATCATGCCAGAGGACAAACAGGGCAAAGAAGGGGACAAAGATCCCGTGTTCGAAATTCGGGTCGTGGTGAGGCCCCACCCACTGCAGGAAAAGGTGAGCGAGAACCGAGGCGTAAAGCCAGGCGATCAGAAGCAGCAGCGTGCCCGCTTGCCAGGCAGGCAAGTGAGACGACGAGCGGTCCTTGGGCGTCGATTCTGGCGTCGAGAGGATCGGAAGTACCTCCACTGAATTACCCATAGGTCGCACGCTTGCATTTGAGAATATGCGAAACTGGGCCTGCGCGCAAAGCAAAAGCCATCCTCTTTGACAGAACGTCGGTTGCGGACCGGAAGTGACTTTGTCCATACCCTGCTCACCGCCCCGTGGCCGAACGGGCAGGACTGTAGCGGAACTGAGTTCGAGGCGAGCGCCAGTTCACTTGCGGCGGAAGCCGCTGGAAATGGCTTCGGCTTCGGATAAGAAGTGCTCTTCGCGTGGCCGCCGAGTTGCGCTGCGTTGCGCAATTATGGGATGCCGCGAATGGGAAGCATGTGGAAAACTATTTCCCTTTCGCTCTATGCGGGTCGCGCGGCATTCATTCCTTTAAAGCGAAGCCAATTTGCTGTGCTTGCAGGTAGTTAGGAACTTTGCCCCCAAAAGCAAGTGGAAAGTAATCCCCAGAAGTTACCAAAGAGGTGGGCAATAAATTTCCCATTTGTCCGCAATGTGTTAACTTATACGCATCGTTGCCTTAATGGCATGGTCGCAAGTTGTTGACAAATAAGCATATACTGTTTTAGTGACTCGTACCTGGCTAGGCTGGAATGGCAGCGAGTGTGCACTACACGGTGTAAGCCAACGTCCAAGACGTTCCCCCACTGTCTTGGCCTCGAAATCCCGGCTGCGAAAAAGCGAAGCGCATCGTGAAGAAAATCGCGAAGAAAATCGTGAAGTAAATCGTGAAGTAAAGAATATGGATCTCGATAAGACCGAAATCTCGGCGACTGCCGGAGCGCCCCAGAACGGGAACGCTCGCGTCTGGCTCGAAAGCGTAAGCGCCGGCATGCGCACGGTCGAAGCCGTGATCCGCGAGCTGTCGCAAAATGATGTGCCGGTACTGGTCGTTGCCGAACGCGGTTCGGGCAAGGCGGCCGCGGCCGCGCGCATCCATGTTCTCTCCAGCCGCGCGGCGCAGCGCTTTCAGGTCTTTCAGGGGCGAGAGGTCACGGAAGAGGTATTGGCCGCGGCTGGCCAGGGTGGAACCATCTATCTTCAGGAAGTGGGCGACCTCACGCCAGCCGCCCAGAAAGAACTGGTCCGCCAAATCGGTTGCAACGGCGATAACAAAGGGGGCACAGGGAACGAAGCGGCCCAAGGGGATGACCAGCCCCGTGGGGCGCGGTTCATCTGCGGAACGTCGCGCGAGTTGGAGCCCGAGGTCAAGGCTGGCAAGTTCCGCGAGGACCTTTATTACGGAATCAGCGCAGTCTGTTTGCGGCTGCCTCCCTTGCGCCAGCGCAAGGAAGATATTCCCCTGCTGCGCGATTGGTTTCTCTCCGCCGCGGCCCGCGATTTTTGCCGCGGGGTGCCGGTGCTCAGTCCGGAGACGCAGAGTTTTTTTCTGGAATACCACTGGCCGGGAAACATTCGCGAATTGAAAGACGCGGCTCGAGCCATCGTCGCGCTGGGCGATGAAGCCCTCGCCATGGGAGGATTGCGGTCGCTGTTGCGGCGGGGCGATCGCGGCGGCAGCGGCGAAAAAATTTCACTGAAAGACGCGGCCCGCGCCGCCTCCCGCGAGGCTGAAAGAGAGATTATTCTGCAGGTCCTGACCCGCACCCGCTGGAACCGGCGCCGAGCGGCCCAGGAGTTGCAAATCAGCTACAAAGCGCTGCTCTACAAACTGAAACAGATTGGATACGAAGAATTCGGCGCCTGAGCACAGCGGCCCGCGGTTTGAGCGTTACCAGAAGAGGGAATCGAGAAGTTTCGAGCAGTTAGAGGAGAAGGACTATGAAATTGACATGGCATGTGGCGCTTACGGCACTCATCCTGATTGGCAGTATTGCGCTGGCGCAGGATGCGCCAGCCGCCAGCCCCGCTCCCGATAAGGCCGCCGCCGGCAAGAGCGCTTCGGACAATACGGCGAGCCCAGCCTCCAACAGCGCGGCCGGACCTGAGTATGTGATCGGTCCCGATGACGTGCTGCACGTAGCGGTATGGAAAGAAGCCGACCTAACCGCCACTTTGCCGGTTCGTCCCGATGGCAAGATTTCTCTGCCCCTGCTGAACGATGTTCAGGCGGCGGGTCTCACTCCCGAGCAGTTAAGCCAGGCGCTCACCGAGAAGCTCAAGAAATACATTTCCGATCCGCGGGTCACCGTGGTGGTGACTTCCATCAATAGCAAGCGGATTTACCTGACGGGCGAGGTTATGCATTCAGGGGCCACGCCGATGTTACCCAACATGACCGTCCTCCAAGCTTTGTCCAGCGCCGGCATCAGCCAGTTCGCCAACACGAAACGCATTTACGTCCTGCGCACGGAAAACGGCAAGCAGGAAAAACTACCGGTGAACTATCAGAAGCTGGTCAAGGGCGAGCAGATTGAACAGAATTATCTGCTGCAGCCGGGCGACACGATTGTCGTCCCGTAAGAGTTGCGAAGTGTTTGGTCGAAGGTGTGCGGCCCGGCACAGATCAAGGATCAAGGATTGGCAATCGACGATCGATGAAGATCGACGGGTGAAAAGCGAGTGAAGAGCATGTTCATCACGAGAACAGTCCGTTTGGCGTTGCTGGTCATTGGCGTGAGCTTGTGGGCAGCGGCTCAGGGCAGTGCCCAATCCCAGCCCGCGACCACCCCGGCTCCAGCCTTTGGGCAGGAGAACGCGCCCATTCTGAGCCCGGAGAATCCGCCCGTTTCCGGCCTCGACGAGCCCGGCCTGGAGCTGCATACCGCCAGCCGCAGTTTCATTTCACCGGCCTTGCAGGTGAGCGAATCGGCCGACACGAATGGGAGCAACGTACTCGGCGGCGCTAATAATCTGGAGTCCACCACGCGCGTTCTGGGGGCTTTCGATCTTCAGCAGTTCTGGTCCAGGAGCGATCTCCTGATGGAGTATCTGGGGGGTGGAGCTTTCTACAGCAATCCTTATTATGCGAAGCAGTTGCAGGCCGCCGGCCTCGAGGCCGTGACCCGCTGGCGGACCGGGCAGGCGACCTTGCGCGACGCCTTCAGCTACCTGCCCGATGGTTCGTTTTCGATTGGCACTTTCGGCGGCGCCCCGGGACTCGGTCTGGCCACGGGCGGCCTTGGGACGGGGGAGTCGGGTGGCGGTTTGCCCGGCAGTCACCTGTTCGGCAGCGGTCAGTTCGGCACCGTGGGCAACATTCCCCGGCTCACCAATACCGCGATACTCGATGCGGTGCAGGCGATTAGTCCGGTCTCCGCGATCACGGTGGCCGCTGGCTTCAGCAACGCTCATTTCTACGATCCGACCAATCTACTGATCAACAGCGACCAGATCACCCTCGAGGGTGGATATGCCCGGCTGGTTTCCCATCACGATCAGCTTGGCATTGTCTACGCCTTTCAGCTGTTTCAATTTCCGCAGAATAGCGGCGGCCAGATTTACAACCATATCGTCAATCTGCGCTGGAAATATAACCTGAGCGGCAGGCTGAGCCTCACCGCCGGCGCCGGTCCGCAATATACCGACCTGGAAGAGGGTGGCCTGTACATTACGCACTGGTCGCTGAGCGCGCGGGTGCAGTTGCGCTACAAACTGGGCCATGCGGCGGTGGTTGCCAGTTATGAGAAATTTACGTCGTCCGGCTCCGGCTTCTTCGCCGGCGCCAATACCCAGGCTGCCCGGCTCGGCTATACGCGGCCGCTGGGACGAACCTGGGATTTTTATGGAGACCTGGGCTACTCGCATAACAAGGAACTTCAGAATGCGGCACTGGGGGCGTTCCCGGCGACCAGCTACGACGATGGTTCGGCGGGCGCCGTTTTCCGCAAGCATCTCGGACGCACGTACGATTTTTTTGCCGCGTATCGTTTCAGCGAGGTGGCGTTCAATGTCGCTCCCTCGGATCTGGGCGGCTCCACCGGGAGAATCAGTCAGCGGCACGTTGGCACCATCGGGGTGGAATGGCACCCCAGGCCGACTCGGATCGAATAATTTCTGGGCCGCCTCGGGGCGGCCGGATTGGTGAACCAGCTATGAGTGAAAATCGCGAACTGACAATGGACGATTATCTGGCGATGCTGCGGCGCCGCCTGAAAGTCATCTTGATCCCAGCCCTGCTTGCCCCGCTGGCGGGCTTCATGGTTTCTTATCTCTTTCCGCCAAAATATACCTCGCAGTCCACCGTGCTGGTCGAAGGCCAGAAGGTGCCTGACGCCTACGTCGCGCCGGTCATCACTTCGGATTTTACCCAGCGGGTTCAGACCCTGAGCCAGGAGGTCGTGAGCCCGACTCGCTTGCGCCCCGTGATTCAGGGCCTGGCGCTGGTTAAGCCCGAAGAAGAGGACAAGCTCATCAGCGAGATCCAGCAGAATTTACAGGTCCAGCCCGTGATCACCTCGATGAGCGCGGCTGCCGCGTCTTCCCCCGGCGCCAAGAAGAATAAGCCCTCTGCCTCCAGCGAACCCGTGCCGGGCTTCACCGTGAACTACTCGGACAGCAATGCCGCCCGTGCCCAGAAAATTTGCAACGCCATGACCTCGTTGATCGTGGACGAAAACTTGCGCGAGCGCGCCACCATTGCCGGCAGCACTACCGATTTTCTCAGCCGCCAGGTGGAGGATGCGAAGCGCACCGTCGACGAACAGGACGCCAAGCTGGCCGCCTTCAAGAAGCAGTATTTGGGCCAGTTGCCAACCGATGTCGACAACAACATGCGGATGCTGATGTCGCTGAACTCGCAACTCGACGCCACGACCCAAGCCCTGAGCCGCGCGCAGCAGGACAAAGCCTATACCGAGAGCATGCTGGCGCAGCAGATTGCCGCCTGGAAAAGTTCGCAGTCGAGCGCCAACCCCCAGACCCTGGAACAGGAACTGACCCAGCTCAAGGCGCAATTGATGCAACTGCAGTCGCGTTATACCGACGATTACCCCGATGTGATCAAAACCAAGACTGAAATCGCCGACATCGAGAAGAAGCTGAAAGAAGTCAACACCGCCGCCGCCGCCACTGTCCCCGAAAATACCGATAACGGTAGCGCCACCGAAACGCCTGAGATTCGCCAACTCCGCCTGCAGGTTCACCAGTACCAGGCCTCGATCGAGCAGAACACCCTCGACCAGAAGAAGCTGCAAAGCCAGATTGCGATCTACCAGAGCCGCACCGCCATGAGCCCAACCGTGGAAGAGCAGTACAAGGTGCTAACCCGCGACAACGATAACGCGCAGTCCTTTTACAAAGACCTGCTGGCCAAGAAAAGCGCCGCCGGACTCGGCACCAGCATGGAGAACGCGCAAGAAGGCGAGCAGATGCACATTCTGACCACGGCTGGCCTGGCGGATTCTCCCAGCTTTCCCGTCCGCCCGCTGTTTGCCGCCGCCGGCATGGGCGCGGGACTGGCGCTCGGCATCCTCATCGCCATCATTCTGGAGTTTAGCGACAAGTCCATCCGCACTGAGAAAGATGCGGCCGCCGTCATGGATCTGCCACTCCTGATCTCCGTGCCCTGGCTGGGCGAGGAGTCTGAGCCACAGGATGACGTGGTCGGCAACGGCAATGGGCACGGTCGCCGCCGTTTCTGGGGCCGGGGCGATTCCGACCCGTCAAAAGAACACGAACACGTCGAGGTCTAGAGAAAGACTATGTACAAAGAGTTTTTTGGACTTCGCGCCAACCCGTTCAACGTCAATCCGGACCCGCGTTATCTTTTTCTAACCCGGCATACGGAAGAGGCGCTGGCTTGCCTTACCTATGGCATCCAAAGCCGCAAAGGCTTCGTGTTGCTGACCGGCGAGGTCGGTACGGGCAAGACCACGCTGATCAATAAACTGATGGAGTGGCTGCGCCTGCAGCAGGTTGCGACCGCCTTTATCTTCAACTCGCGCATGGATGTGCCGCAGCTCCTCGATTTCATGATGGCCGATTTCGGCATTCCCTGCGACACCAAGTCCAAGAGTCAGATCCTGCAGCAACTCTACAACTGGCTGCTCGACCGCTATCGCGCCGGGGAAACGGCTGTGCTGGTGATTGACGAAGCCCAAAACCTCTCGGACGAAGTGCTGGAAGAGATTCGCATGCTCACCAATCTCGAGACCTTCACCGAAAAACTGCTGCAGATTGTCCTGGTCGGACAGCCCGAACTCGAGCAACGCCTGAAGCAGCCCCAGTTGCGCCAGTTGCGTCAGCGTCTCACCCTGCGCGCCAAGACCCATCCCCTGAATCTCGAGGAAACCAGGTCTTATATCAACCAGCGGCTGCGCATCGCGGGGTCGAACGGCGATCCGATTTTCGAACCCGACGCCACCGTGGCCATCTATCGTTATGCGCTGGGCATTCCGCGCGTCATTAACCTGCTCTGCGAACATTGCCTGGTGAGCGCCTTCGTCGATCAGAGCAAGACCGTTTCGGTCACGGTCGTCGATTCGGTGGCCCGGGATTTCGACCTCGCCGACGGCAACGCCGCAGCCGCCATGACTGCGCCCGCTCCCGCGTCTTCTGAAAAATTTGACCTGGTCGAGGCTTTACGCACTCTGGCAACACTGGCCGACCGGTTGCGACAATCGGAACCGCAAGATCTCCCCAAGGAAAGGAAAATATGAGCCGCATCCATGACGCTTTGAAACGCGCCGAGCAGGAAAGAGCATCCTCCATGGGGACGCACGTCGAGCCCGCTTTCAACCCCCCCCCGGACGTCCAGCCCGAGAACATGCCGGAGATGCCTTCCCTGCAGCCTTCGCCCGCCGCCATGCCTGGCCGGGGCGCAGCGACCACTTACGAATCGCTGCTGGCGCGCTGCCCCCAGCCCGATTGGAGTCCCGATCCGCGCACTATGCTCTTCTTCCACGAAGACGATAATCGCATCGGCGCGGAAGAGTTTCGCACCTTGCGCTCCCGCCTCTATCAGATTCGCGAGAAGATGCAGTTGAAACGCCTGCTGGTCACGAGCGCGCTACCTAAAGAAGGGAAGTCCTTCGTGGCTGCCAATCTCGCCCAGGTCATGGTGCGGCAGCACGGACGCCGCGCCCTGGTGATCGACGCCGATCTGCGCAACCCCGGCATGCACCGCCACTTCGGCGCCCCGCCGCAACCCGGTCTCTCCGAATATCTGCTGGGCGAATGCGACGAGTTCGCCGCCCTGCAGCGCGGACCCATGGAAAACCTCTTCTTCATGCCCGCCGGCCGCCTTGCCGGGAGCGCTCCGGAACTGCTTTCCAATGGCCGTCTGAAGCTCCTGCTGCAGCGCGTCGAACCTTTGTTCGACTGGGTCATTATGGACTCTTCGCCCGTCATCCCCGTATCGGATGCCACCCTGGTTGCCAGTTGCTGCGACGGCATCCTGATGGTGGTGCGCTCCAACGCGACGCCTTCCGATCTGGCGCGCCGGGCCCGCGAGGAGTTTCCCGACAAGCTGCTTCTGGGAGTGGTGCTGAACGGAGCCCCCTCCGGCAAACTTTCACAGTCCAAGTACTACTATGGCGAGGCCGTGAACAGCCCCACCTAGTTGACAAAAAATGAAGTTGAACCGAGGCCCCGTTGATCCGGCTCTTTAATGTCTATTATCCAATCCGTACTCTGATCCTGCTGATCGGAGAGGCCCTGATTGTCTGGACCTCTTTCCTGCTCGGGGCCATGTACGAATTTCAGGAAGACAGTTATCTGGCGCTCAACGCGGACCACGGCTATTACAAGATTCTCGGCCTGACGGTGCTGGTGTTGCTGTGCTCGCACTGGCTCGACCTTTACGACACGGCGCGCCTCAATCCTCCGGGTGAACTCTATTTTCGCCTCCTGCTGCTACCCGGAGTGCTGGCCTTCATTCTCGCGGCCGTGGCCTACGTACGGCCCAGCTTACTGGTGGGGAGCGGTTCTTCCACCATTGGCCTTCTCATTCTCACAGTCGCCTTGTTCGGCTGGCGGATGGGGTTCACGTGGCTGGTCCAGTTGCCGATTCTGGTCGAGCGCGTTTACGTTCTCGGGACCGGCGACCGTGCCCAGCGCGTGGTTCAAGGGCTGCGCCAGAACCCTGAACTGGGCGTCGAGATCGTGAATTGGACGGGCAAAATGGAAGGCGCGATCACCCTCGATGCGGTGGCGGCACACCTGATGGACGTCTATCACAAACAAAAATTCCATCGCGTCATTGTCGCCATGGAGAACCGTCGCGGCGCTACCCCGATGGACCAGTTGCTGGAATTAAGGCTGGACGGGGTCAAGATCGAGGAAGCCACCAGTTGGCTGGAAAAGATCTCGGGCAGGATCGAGGTCGAAAATCTCAATCCCAGTTGGATGGTGTTTGGCGAAGGTTTTCGCCGCAGCACTCCCTTCAAAGCGGTACGCCGCGTGCTTTCGTTGTGCATCTCGCTGGTGGGCCTCATCCTCGCGCTCCCTTTATTCCCCTTCATCATGCTCGCCATCCGCCTTGATTCCAAGGGCCCGGTGTTCTATACGCAGACCCGGGTGGGCAAGGGCAACCGCGAATTCAAAGTGATGAAGTTCCGCACCATGCGTCAGGACGCCGAAGCCGTGAGCGGACCGAAGTGGGCGGGCGATAATGATCCGCGCGTTACCCGCGTGGGCAAATTCCTGCGCTCCTCGCGCCTCGACGAGATTCCCCAGTTGTGGTGCGTGCTCAAAGGCGATATGGCCTTCGTCGGCCCTCGCCCGGAGCGCCCGGAGTTCATCGCGATGCTCTCCGAGAAAATCCCATACTACAAAGTTCGGCACGTAGTGCGGCCCGGACTCACCGGATGGGCGCAGGTGAAGTACAAGTATGGGAGCACGGTTGACGACGCGCGCGAAAAACTTCAATACGACCTCTTCTACATCAAGAACGCTTCCATTGGTCTGGATCTGCTGATCATGTTCCAGACTATCAAGACCGTCCTCTTGCGCCGGGGTGCACAGTGATGAGCGCCATCATCAGCGCTACCGGGATAAGAATAATGAAATGTGTATTCTGGATGGCGGCTGCCTTGGTTGGCTACTCCTACCTGGGCTATCCCGTGTGGTTATGGATGCGCAGCCTCTGGTCGCCCCGTCCCGTGCGCCGCAATTCCGGTCACAGCTTGAAAAATGGTTTGGAAAATAGTCTGGCACTGCCCTCGGTCTCGGCGGTGATGGTAGTGCGCAACGAGGAAGCGGTCATCGCCCGCAAACTGGAAAACCTGCTGGCGCTCGACTATCCCAGGAATAAGCTGGAAGTGGTTGTCGTCTCCGACGGCTCCAGCGATCGCACGCCCGACATTCTTGCCGATTACGCGCGCACCTCGGAAGCGCGAACGGAATCGCGGGAGGGCGCGCCCATCCGGGTGCGAACTCTTCTCAAACCGCAATCCCAGGGCAAAGCCGCGGGTCTCAACGACGCCATCAAACTCGCGGTTGGGGAGATTCTGCTGTTTACCGACGCCCGCCAGGACCTCGAGTGCGGCGCCCTGCGTCTGCTGATCGAGAATTTCGCCGACCCCGATGTCGGCGCCGCCAGCGGTGAGTTGATGCTGGGAGATCCTGCCAGCGGAGAGACGGGGCAGGGAATGGGTTTGTACTGGCGCGTGGAAAAGAAGATTCGCGAGCTCGAGTCCGCCTCGGCTTCGGTCGTCGGCGCGACCGGGGCGATTTACTGCGTTCGCCGCAGCTTGTTTTTACCCTTGCCGGAAGGCACTATTCTCGACGATGTTCTGGTTCCCATGGAAATCGTGCGCCAGGGATTTCGCGTAATCTTCGATTCGCGCGCCCGCGCCTGGGATGCGCCCGACCTCGGCGAAGGCCGTGAATTTTCCCGCAAGGTCCGCACTCTCAGCGGCAACTATCAGCTTCCCCAACTTGCTCCGTGGCTGCTGAGTTCGCAAAATGCGATCCGCTTCGAGTACATAAGCCACAAGCTTTCACGGCTGGCAGTGCCCTTTGCCTTGCTGGCGCTTTTGCTCTCTTCGATGCTGCTGCCCCAGCCCCTTTATCGCGCCGCGCTGGCCGCGCAGCTGGCGTTTTATGCCCTCAGCCTGGCCGCCCTGGCGGGCCTTCGGATCGGTCCCTTGTCACGCATTGCCGATCCCGCCCGCACGTTCGTCATTCTCAATTCCGCCGCTCTGGTCGCCTTCGTCAACTTCGTCACCGGCAGAAAGGCGGTCTGGGTTCGCTGAAATCGGTCCGCCGAATGACCAGCGAAGGGCTGCTATGAGAATCCTCTGGGTCAAAGCCGACAAGCTTCTGCCCGTCCAAAACGGCGGCAATATTCGCACGTACCACGTCTTGCGATATCTGTCCGCCCGCCACGAACTTACGTTCTACTCCTACTATGCGGGAGCACCCGATGCGGAGTACGAGAACGAACTGCGGCGCCAGTTGCCGGGAGCGGTGGCCGTGTGCACCGGCAAGCGCGAGCTTTCGGGAGCCGCGCGCGCTCTCGACTATCTCGTTCATCTCGGCGCCCGGCCGCCCTATGCGGTCAGCCGCTTTGCTCACCCTGGAGTTCAGAAGCAGATCCAGGCATGGTATCGCGAGCAGCGTTTTGAGGTTGCGGTCTGCGACTTTCTGGATGCAGCCGTCAATTTTCCCGGACGCCTCAACCTCCCCAGTGTGCTTTTCCAGCACAACGTGGAAAGCGAAATCTGGCGCCGCCACGCCGATACGGCGGGCAATGCGGCGAAAAGGATGATGTACCGTATGGAATTCCGCAAGATGCTCGGCTACGAACGCGCTGCGGTTCGCAAGTTTCAGCATGTCATTGCCGTTTCCGAAAACGATCGCTCTCTCATGACACAGTGGGTTGATGGAGGGCGCGTGACCGTTGTCCCCACCGGAGTCGATCTCGCCGAGTATCGTCCCCATCCCTCGGCGTTTGAGTCGAACCCGTCCGCGCCATTGATCACGTTTGTAGGGGCGATGGATTGGGAGCCGAACGTCGACGGCGTCGAGTATTTTTGCTCTGAAATCTGGCCCGCGATCAAGGTCGAAGTTCCGCAGGCGCGACTCCGTATCGTTGGCCGTAATCCCGACCAGAGGGTGCAGAAGTGGGCGGCCGATTCGATTGCGGTGACCGGGCGCGTGCCTTCGGTGGTCGAGCATCTCCACCAGTCTGACGTGGTGATTGTGCCCTTGCGCATTGGGGGCGGAACGCGATTGAAAATCTACGAGGCCATGGCCACGGCCAAGGCGGTGGTCTCCACCACCGTTGGCGCCGAGGGATTGGATGTTCATCACGGCCGTGACATTATTCTGGCCGATGACGCCCGGTCCTTTGCCCAGGCAGTGATCATGCTGCTGCGCGATCCTGAACTGCGCCGCCGCTACGCGAACGCCGCCGCCCAGACTGCCGCCGCTTACGACTGGCCGGTGATCGGAGAACGCTTTAGCGAGGTCTTAGAGTCGGTAGCGCAAAGGAGATCGGTTGCAGAGCCCGGCGGGAGTAGGGTTCGCGTCAACGCATCGCTTTAGCGGTGCTGGAATGTGCTTCGAATCTGGATGCACTTTTAGCGGCTGGGAGCCGCTGAGCGAAAAGAAAGCTTGTGAGAAAAAGAGGAATCTGTGGCCATCGGCGATAACGGCAATAAAGGAATAGTAGCGACGGCGAGCCCCACGGGCAGGCGCATGTCGATCAAGATGTCGGATCCGACCAAGGGCGCGTTCTTCTGGCTGACCGCTTTCTTTATCGTGTATTGCACCCGCTTCCAGGACTTCATTCCGGGTTTTTCATATCTCCCGGTCGCCAAGGTTCCCGCCATCATGGCCATGTGGGGGCTGTTCAACTCTCTAGGCAAGACCAAACGGTCTTTCAAAGATCTGCCTAAGATGGCGAATCTGCTGCTCTACATCATCCTTCTGATGTACGTTGGCGCCTTCCTGTCTCCCATCTGGAGGGGCGGAGCGCTGACCCGCACCATCGACTTTTCCAAGATTTACATCTGTTGGGTGCTGGTTTTCCTGCTCATCACGACGTTTACCCGCCTGAAACGGATCATTTTCATTCAGGCGTTTTCGGTGGTCATGGTTTGCATCGCGGTCATCATCAAGGGACACGACGTACCGCGCCTCGAACAAGTGCTGGGCGGCTTCTATTCGAATCCCAACGATCTCGCCTTTGCCGTCGTGCTGTCGCTGCCCTATGCCCTGGCTTTTTTCGTGATCGCTAAGAATGGTGCGGTGAAAGCGTTCTGGTTTGTCGGGATGCTGCTGATGTTGACCGTGATTTTTCTAACCGCCTCCCGCGCCGGTTTCATCGATCTGGTTTGCTCCTTTAGCATTGCGCTCTACTACATCGCCGTCAAAGGAAAGCGCTACTGGTTGATCGCGGCAAGCCTGGTCCTCGGAGTGGTGATTCTGTCCACGGTGGGCGGGAGACTCTACGACCGGTTTAACGCGCTGTCGGGCAACAGCACGACCGAGAAGGGTGCCTATGGATCGTATGAAGACCGCAAGTACCTCATGGTGCGCGCCGTCGAGGGCATCGAGCATTATCCGGTGTTCGGTCTTGGTTGTCGGAACTTCGAAACCTATTCCCTGATCTGGCACGAAGTGCACATGACCTACCTCCAGATTGCCGTCGAATGCGGTATTCCGGCGCTGATTCTCTACTTGATGTTTTTCTGGCGAGACTTCCAGAATATGTTTGCACTTCACAGAATGAAGAATCTCGATCCCGAGGTCAGGCTCTTTGCCGGGGCCTTGACCGGTTCCCAGGTGGGCTTCGTGGTGGGCGCATTATTTGCGCCCGAAGCTTACCAGTTCTTCCCCTATTTTGCCGCGGCTTTTACGGCTACGCTATTGCAGACCGTCAAAGAGCAAGACAAACAAGGACCCGGCTCGCCGCTCCCTCCGGCGAAAAAGCCGCGTCACTTCCTGGAGGTTTATGCCGATCACCGAACCACTGGTGCAGTCTCACCTGTCCGTTGACTTGCAGGCGATTTTGCGTTGCCTCGGTTGCGGTTCGAAACTTGAAAGTGACCAGGCCGAGGGTTTTGTCTGTCCGGCTTGCAAGCGAGCCTATCCCAAGGTGCAGGGCATTGCCCGCTTTGTCGACGCCCAGCACTACGCGGCGAGCTTTGGTTACCAGTGGCACCGCTATCAGAAGACGCAACTTGATCACGACGAGCTTCGAGAATCCGAGCGCCATTTCCTGGCCAAAACCGCCCTCCGCCCCGAAGACCTCAAAGGCAAACTGGTGCTTGACGTCGGCTGTGGCATGGGGCGTTTTGCCGAGGTTGCCACTCGCTGGGGTGCGCGTGTGGTTGGAGTCGACCTGAGTGCCGCCGCCGAAGTTGCCGCCAAGAATCTGGCGGAGCGCGACTTTGTGGCTTTTCAGGCCGATGTGTTCGCCTTGCCCTTCGCTCCCGAATCCTTCGACGTGATTTACAGCATCGGAGTTCTCCACCACACACCCGATTGCGAAGCGGCCGTGAAGACGCTGGATAAATACCTGAAGCCTGGCGGGTTGCTCGTGGTGTGGCTCTACAGTGGGTACAACAAGTGGTATCGCTTCAGCGATTTCTGGCGCCGCTATACCCACAAGATGAAGCCGGAGAACCTGCACCGCATCCTGAAGTTTGCGGTTCCGTTCTTTTACAACCTGAACCAGGGATTGAAGCGCGTGCCGGTGCTAGGTCCTCCGCTCGCGGGCGCCATTCATCACGTCTTTCCCGTCAACCGCCAGAAGGATCCCGAAGCCCGGATGCTCGACACCTTCGACTGGTATTCTCCCAAGTATCAGTCCAAGCACACCTACGAGCAGGTGTTCCAATGGTACGAAGCGATGGGCATGGAAGACATGCGCGTGGGCGAAATCTCCATTGCCGTCCGAGGCCGTAAACCAGCCCGAGGATAAACGACCGGAGGAGCGACGGCGTCCCCAACCGTCCCTCCAGGAATGGTAAGCAGGCAATCGTAAGCGGCAAACCGTAATCATAAAGAAGCTCTGATTTTCGAATGGGTCTTGCAAAACAAATCGCCTATGCCAGAAAGGTCATGCCGTCCGCGACCTGGCGTGCGTTGAAATCGACGCCCTCCGGCCCGGTTCACATCATCCTTACTCTCGCCGATCACTTCGAGCCGGCCATCGATCCCGCAGATGGCCAAAAACGCGTCTCTCGTTCCGAGCAAGAGCGCCGCGTGGAATGGTGGACGCGCGAGTATCCCAAGGTCGTCGATGCCTGGCGTGACCACGATGGCCGCCCGCTCATCCACACTTATTTTTATCCCGCCGAGCAATACGACGAGGGTTTGCTCGACCTGCTTGCCGACCACTGCCACGCCGGTTGGGGAGAAGTCGAGGTCCACCTGCACCACGGCATCCCGCATCCCGATTCCGCCGAAAACACCCGCCGCGTGCTCACCGAATTCCGGGACCACCTTGCGGTTCGCCATCGCTGCCTGGCGCTCGAAGAAGGTGGGGCGCGTCCTGCCTATGCCTTTGTTCACGGAAATTTCGCGCTCGCCAACTCCGCCGCCGGACGCTTCTGCGGTGTCGATTCGGAAATGCAGATTCTTGCCGAGACCGGTTGCTATGCGGACCTGACTATGCCTGGCGGCATCTGGCATCCGGCACAGGTCCCGAAAACTAATTCCGTCTACACCTGCGCTCTTCCTCTCGATCGCCGCGCACCGCATCGGCAAGGCGACGACCTGGTTGCCGGCACTGTGCCTTCGTTTCCCCTGATCATCCAAGGCCCGCTGGTGACCGACTTCCGGCGCACTTGGCGTTCCGCGCGCCCGGTTCTCGATAACGGCGCCATTACCGGGCCGAATCCCCCTACGATGCACCGATTCTCTCTCTGGAAGCAGGCTCAAGTCCGCGTCGCCGGTGGTCCCGACTGGCTGTTTATCAAATTGTTTTGCCATAGCATGAACCCGGCTCAGAAAGATTCGGTCATCGGCGACAGCTTCCGCGATTTTCTTGCCGCTTTGGTTGGCGGCGCAACTGACCGGAAAGAAACGCTGCACTTCGCCTCCGCTCGCGAGATGGCCAACATCCTGCTCGCGGCCTGCGATGGCCGCGAGGGCAATCCCGGCGACTACCGTGATTATCGCTTCAAGAAGATTGCCGATATGCCGCCAGCATTGCAGAAATCCAGTTCCGTTCCGGTGAGTTTGAGAGGATAGATTAATCCCATGTGTGGAATCGCCGGAGTGGTGAGCGCAACTCGCGAGAGCAATATCACCGAGGCACTCGTGCACCACATGTGCGAGCAAATCGTCTATCGCGGTCCGGACGACGAGGGGGTCTACGTGGCCGACGGCGCCGGTCTGGGCATGCGCCGCCTCTCGATTATCGACCTCTCTGGCGGCCACCAACCGGTATTCAACGAGGACCGCAGCGCATGGATCGTTTTCAACGGAGAGATCTACAACTTTCCCGAACTCCGTCCCGAACTTGAAAGCCGCGGGCATCGCTTCGTAACCCACACCGACACGGAAGTCATTATTCATCTCTACGAAGAAATGGGCGCCGACTGCGTCAAGAAACTTCGCGGCATGTTTGCCCTCGCTATCTACGACAAGACGAAACGTAAACTGACTCTGGCTCGGGACCGTCTCGGCAAGAAGCCGCTGCACTACGCTCTCCATAAGGGCAATCTCTACTTTGCCTCCGAAATAAAATCGATTCTTGCCGTGGCTCCAGAACTGGCCGAAGTGAATTCCCAGGCATTGCTCGAGTATCTTTATTACGGATACGTCCCCGATCCCATCACCGCTTTCACTGGAATTCAGAAACTGCCTCCCGGACACCGGCTCGAGTTCGAGGGCGGCAAGGTAAATGTCCGGCAGTACTGGGACCTTCCCGCATACAACACCCATGCGCCCAGGAACGAAGAAGAATGTCTGGAAGAATTGGAGCAGCGTCTGTTTGAGGCGACCAGGATTCGCCTGATCTCCGACGTGCCTCTGGGAGCATTTCTCAGCGGCGGTACCGACTCCTCTACGGTCGTGGCCCTCATGGCGCGGGCCAGTTCAGGCCCGGTCAAGACGTTCTCGATCGGTTTCAAGAAAGACGATTTTAACGAATCGAAATGGGCGCGCGTGGTGGCCGATAAGTTCGGCACCGATCATCACGAGATGATCCTTGAGCCCGACGTGGTTCAGACCGTCGAGCACCTCACCAGTTCGCTGGAAGAGCCCTTCGGCGACTCCTCCATGCTGCCCACCTACTATGTCTCGCAGATGGCGCGGCAGCACGTCACTGTCGCTCTTTCCGGCGATGGCGGCGACGAGATGTTTGCCGGATATGATCGCTATCGCATTCATGATGAGCGTCGCATCTACGAACACATTCCTGGATGGGCCCGCAAACTCTATCGCGACCAGATTCTCCCGCGCCTGCCCAACCGGATGCGGGGACGCAGGTTCAGTTACAACGTCTCGCTGCCCTGGCAGGAGCGTTACATCGATCATCTTGCATTCTTGCCTTCCTTCGAGCGCGATACTCCGCTGCTGTCGCCCGATTTTCGGGAGATACTGAAGCGCAGCGACGATCCCGCGAATGTTCTCCGCCGTTACTTCGCGCAAGCTCCCACCAAGGATCCAGTCGACCAGTTGCTTTACGTTGACGCCAAGACGTACATGGTTGCGGACATTCTCACCAAAGTCGATCGCATGAGCATGTTGAATTCGCTCGAAGTCCGCGTCCCCATTCTTGACCACGTGTTCGTCGAGTGGGTAACCGGCCTTTCGCCGCAGTGGAAACTGCGAGGCAAGGAGCAGAAGTACATTCTGCGGAAACTGGCCGAGCGCGTTGGCGTACCGCACGAAGCGCTTTACCGCCAGAAGCAGGGATTTACGCTCCCGCTGGTGCACTGGATGCGCTACGAACTCAAAGACATGCTGATGATCCTGCTCGAACCCCGCACTCTGGAGCGCGGATATTTCGACGCGAATGGCATCAGGAAACTGATGGACGATCACCTGCTCCGCGGCCGCACTATGACCAGTCGTATCTGGCGACTATTGATGTTCGAGCTCTGGCATCGTAACTTTCTCGAAAAGTTCGTCAAGCCCGCTGGCCTTTTCTCGCTCCCCGTGGTTGCCGACTCGCGCCGCCAGGCGCCGACTTCCGCCGCTCTGGCGTCCGCTCCGGTGGGAGGATGATGGGGTGGAAACAACCGACGCTGCCTGCCTGAACCCTGCAGACGATTCCTGCGGCCTGCCCAAAGTGCCGATCAGCCTGTTCCTCATGGTCAACACTTTCGAAACCGGGGGGTCCGAGCGCCAGTTCACCGTGCTTGCTCAGAACCTCAAGGCGCCGCAATTCGAAACTCATCTCGGATGTATCGAACGCTACGGTCCGCTCGCCCATCACTTCCCGGACGCGCCTGAGTTTCCTCTCGGCGGCAGCCTCTTTAAATGGCAGTCTGTGCGCACGCGCCTCCACCTCAGCCGCCATTTGCGGCAGCATCATGTACAAGTCGCTCATGCTTTCGACTTTTACGCGAACCTCACGCTCATTCCCGCCGCCAAACTTGCCCGCGTGCCCGTCGTCATCGGCAGCCATCGCCAACTGGGAGACCTGATGAGCCCGGCGCAGTTTCGGGTGCAGGCCGCCGCTTTTCGCTGGTGCGACGCCGTGGTCTGCAACTCGCAGGCGGCTGCCGATCGCTTGCTTGCCACTGGCATCTCGCCCCACAAGATCGCAGTCATCGGGAACGCCTTACCCGTCGAGGCTTTCGCCGCAACTTGCGAGGCTCTGCCCAAAACTCCCGGTGTCCTGCGCGTCGGGATGGTTGCGCGCATGAATCATCGCTACAAGAATCAAGCTGGATTTCTCCGGATCGCCGCGCGGATCCATCAGCGTATGCCGAACGTAGAGTTTGTTCTGGTCGGCGATGGCCCGCTGCGGCAGGAACTGGAAACCCAAGCGTCAAGCCTGGGCCTTGGCGACTCCGCCAACTTTCCGGGTGATCGTCAGGACATGCCTGCTGTGCTGGCGTCGCTCGACGTGGCCGTGAACACCTCCGATTCCGAGAGTTTGTCGAACGTGATTCTCGAAGCGATGGCCGCTGGTTTGCCCACGGTTGCATACTCGGTTGGCGGGAATTCCGAGTTGCTCAGCCCGGAACGCGGAATCCTGGTCGCGCCCGGCGACGAGGCTGACTTTGCGGATGCGGTCCAGAAGCTTCTTACCGACTCCGTTCTGCGCGAGCAACTTGGCCGCAACGGCCGGCAGTTCGCAGAAGAAAACTTCAGCCTCGATCGCGTGCGCCAGCGCTACACGGAACTCTACGCCGGACTCTTGCAGAAGAAGCTGGGAAGGAACTTTGCGGCATGAGCGAGCCCAGTTCGACCATTCCCGAAGGTGCCGCGGCCAAGCTCTGCCTGGGCGAAAAAAGCACGCGGCTGCGAGTTTGCATCGTCGCGCCCAGCCTGCGTTATGTGGGAGGACAATCGGCTCAGGCTGACTTGCTTTTGCGCCAGTGGCAGAACGATCCCGATATCGCCATTTCCTTTATCGCGGTGGATCCTCCATTGCGGCGTGCTTTGTCCTGGGCGGAAAGTATTCCTGGGCTGCGCACAATTTTGCGGGAGCCCATATATTTGTGGCATCTCTGGCGCGGCCTTCAAGACGTCGATGTGGCGCACATTTTTTCCGCTTCCTACTGGTCGTTTCTGCTGGCTCCCGCGCCTGCGGTGTGGATAGCCAAACGGCGGCGCGTTAAGACTCTAATCAACTACCACAGTGGCGAAGCTCGAGACCACCTGCAGCGCTTCCGCTCAGGCAAGTTCGTTCTGTCGCTTGTGGACAAGATTGTCGTTCCGTCCGGCTATCTGGTTGATGTCTTCCGCGAGTTCGACCTGCCAGCTTCCGCTGTCCCGAACATTGTCGATTTCTCGCAGTTCCGCTTTCGCCAGCGCGCGCCGCTTCGGCCTCATCTGGTCTGCACGCGGGGATTTTCCAATTACTACAGTGTCGATGTCGTGGTCCGCGCTTTTGCCGAGGTGAAAAAAGAATATCCCGAGGCGCAACTCGATCTCGTCGGCAACGGACCACTCGAAGGCGAGATACGCAGGCTGGTTGCGGACTTGCATCTTACTGGAGTTAACTTCACCGGTGTCGCGTCGCGCGAAGAGATCGGAAAATACTACGACCAGGCGGACATCTTCATCAACGCTTCGTGGCTCGACAACATGCCGCTCTCCATCATCGAAGCCTTTGCCGCTGGCACTCCTGTCGTCACGACCTCACCGGAGTGTATGCCGTATCTGGTCGAACACGAGCGCACCGGATTACTTTCTCCGGTCGCGGATGGAAAGGCGCTCGCGGCCAATGCGATTCGTTTGTTGCGCGAGCCCGCGCTCGGGGCCAGCATTGCACGCAACGCTTACCAGGAAGCGCAAAACTATACGTGGCAAGCAGTCCGCGGACAATGGCTGAAGACCTATCGAGGATTGGTCTAGCCTCACGCTGTCTTCGGACGCGGCCACGCCGTCGTCACTACCAACGCCACTGCAATGCCCAGCGACACTTCCAGAAAGCGATGCCAACCGATGAGCCAGGGAGCGCTCGTCCGCGGAACCAGCAGAACGATGCTCAGCGTAATGGCCGCGAAACGGTAAGCGCCTCCGACGCGCAGCATCCAGGCCAGCGCGCCACACAGCAAAATTCCCAGGGCATAGACCCACGGATTCGGACGGAAGAAAGTTGCAATTGCAGTGCCCAGCAACGCGCCCAATGCCGTCCCCACAAACCGCTGCCAGCCCAGAGTGAGGGGCGGGATGGTCGACTGCATGATTACGATAGTGGAAATCGGAGCCCAATAGGACTCTCGCATATCGAAAAGACGGGCCAGCAATAATGCCGCGACTGCGGCGATCGTGGTTCGAAGCGAGTCCAATACTGCATCCCGATCTACTCCCCAAAAGGCGATTCCCCTGCTCATCAACCCTCCTCAGGCTCGGGCAAGAAGCCGTTATTGTAGCGGACCGTATTTCTGGCCATCGACAAGCGGACACGGATTTTCTGTGGTATCCTCTTCGACGTACCTCGCGGGACCCGCGCGCTGAGCCGACATTGGCGCCAACGACAATGAGGGTTCCTACCTGCGTCCTTCCTCGCAAGGGTCGTGGATGGAGGCGATGCGAGCACACCGGAAGTGTGCCATCGTCTTCACACGGTCCGGAATCAATTCACGAGTCCAATTTATCAAATCGAGGAGAAGCTATGCAGATCACAAAACTCACGCCCAATCTAGTGGTTCGCAACGTTGAAGCCAGCCTGAAGTTTTACCGCGAGATACTGGGGCTGGAGAAAACGATCAGCGTTCCCGAGGAATCGCCTTACGTTTTCGCCGCGGTATCGAACGGAGCGGTTGAAATTTTCTTCAACGATCAAAAGACTGTTGCCGCCGAATATCCCAAGCTCGCGGCTTCGATTGGCGCGAGCCTGACGCTTTACCTGGAAGTGGACAGCCTGCAAACGGTGCTGGACCGCGTCCAGAGAGCGGGTGCGAAAATCTCGATGCCGGTGGTCGACCAGTTTTATGGCATGAAGGAATTCGCATTTGAAGATGGGGATGGATACACCATCACCATCGCACAGAAGCTGGAGCAGTGAGTAACGGTGGCGCGGACAGCGCCTGATCTGAGGCCGTCGAAGGGGATGTCCGCGCCATACGAAAGGCTGCAGTTTTCGTGGTTCGACGAGGGGAGACAGTCGGCTGATAACATCCGTGAATGGTTCCGGGCGGAAGGTCTTCGCGGTTGTGGCCGGGCTGATTGTCTTCGCTCCGATTGTCTTGAGGCGGATAGTCATCGGGTGAATCGAGGACGACTTCATCTCTCGTGCGAGGGTACAGGGGAGGTTTCGAGTCGATTTCGACATCGGTGACAACCTGCTCTGGTTGCGGCTTTTCGAGTTCACGGTGGGTTCGCGAGAAGTGGGACACGCAATTTGCCTGGCAGACGGGATATGGCGCGTTCAGCGTAAGTGAATCGACCGTGCCCTCGGTTGTCCGATATATTGCCGGGCAGGAGGAGCATCACAGGAAGAGAACATTTCAGGAGGAGTACGTAGTGTTTTTGAGGAAGAATAAAATTGAGTACGACGAGCGGTCTATTTGGGAGTAGTTTCTTTCGCCCCTACGGGGCTGGGTTATCTGTTGGAAGGGTGCCCACGGCTGGCGCCGTGGGCTGCATTCTAGCGCCGCTTCTGGGCTCTGTAGCTCTGGCACGCTGTAGCTCAAGTATGCACGCCGAATTATCCTTCGTAGAGGAGGCGCATGGCCATGCATCTTGTGAGAGATTGCCCTCGGGAACGATAACAAAGCCCCGCTCTTGCGAGTGGGGTTTTTGGCCAAGAAAAAAGCCCCGCCCATGCAAAGCCTGGACGGGGCATCTTACAGAGTTTCCTAGTACATGCCGTCCATACCGCCGCCGCCGTGGCCGCCGGGCATGGGAGCTTCCTTCTTTTCAGGAATCTCCGCTACCAGGGCTTCGGTGGTGAGCATCAACGACGCGATGGAGCCGGCGTTGGTCAGTGCGGTGCGCACTACCTTGGTCGGATCGAGCACGCCGGCCTTGACCAGATCTTCGTACTCGCCGGTCAGGGCGTTGTAGCCGAAGTTGTTGTCCTTGGAGTCGTGGATTTTACCGATGACGATGGCACCTTCTTCGCCGGCGTTTTCGGCAATCTGGCGCAAGGGCTCGGTGATGGCGCGCTTCACGATGTTGACACCGATCTGCTCGTCACCTTCCAGCTTCAGCTTGTCGAGAGCTGCCACGCAACGCGCCAGCGCTACGCCGCCGCCCGGGACGATGCCCTCTTCGACTGCCGCGCGAGTTGCATGCATGGCATCTTCCACGCGCGCTTTGGTTTCCTTCATTTCGGTTTCGGTCGCGGCTCCAACTTTGATCACCGCAACGCCGCCGACCAGTTTCGCCAACCGCTCCTGCAGTTTCTCGCGGTCGTAGTCGCTGGTGGTCTTTTCGATCTGGCTGCGAATTTCCTTCACGCGGCCCTGGACGTCTCCGGGCTTGCCTTTGCCTTCGACAATGGTGGTGTTGTCTTTGTCGATGGTGACTTTCTTGGCTTGTCCGAGGTCGGCGAGAGTTACGTTCTCGAGCTTGATGCCGAGGTCTTCGGTGATGGCCTTGCCGCCGGTCAGGGTTGCGATGTCCTGCAACATGGCCTTGCGGCGATCGCCAAAGCCGGGAGCCTTAACGGCCGAGACTTGCAGCGTGCCACGCAGCTTGTTGACGACGAGGGTGGCGAGGGCTTCGCCTTCCACGTCTTCCGCGATGATGAGGAGCGGCTTGCCGCCCTTGGCGATCTGCTCGAGCAAGGGGAGCAGGTCTTTCATCGAGCTGATTTTCTTTTCGTGGATGAGGATGTAGGCGTTCTCCTGGACGGACTCCATGCGCTCGGGATCGGTGACGAAGTAGGGGGAGAGATAGCCGCGATCGAACTGCATGCCTTCGACGACGTCGAGTTGAGTGTCGAGGGTCTTGGACTCTTCAACGGTGATGACGCCATCTTTGCCGACTTTCTTCATGGCTTCGGCAATGATCTTGCCGATGGTCTCGTCGTTGTTGGCGGAGATGGTGCCGACCTGGGCAATCATGTCGCCGGTGACGGGCTTGCTCAGCTTGTCGAGTTCACCCTTCTCGCGATTGCCTTCTTTGTCGAGCTTGCCGGTAATCAGCAGGATGGATTTTTCGATGCCGCGCTTGATGGCCATGGGATTGGCGCCGGCCGCTACGGTCTTGACGCCTTCGCGATAAATGGCCTGGGCGAGGACGGTGGCCGTGGTGGTGCCGTCGCCGGCGATGTCGGAAGTCTTGGAAGCGACTTCGCGGACCATCTGGGCGCCCATATTCTCGAGGCCGTCCTTCAATTCGATTTCCTTGGCAACGGTTACGCCGTCTTTGGTGATGGTGGGCGAACCGAATTTCTTTTCGATGACAACGTTGCGGCCCTTGGGGCCGAGAGTAACCTTCACAGCATCAGCCAGCAGGTTGACGCCGCGGAGAATCGCCTGGCGCGATTCTTCACCGTGAACAATTTGCTTTGCCATAACTTGTTTGCTCCTTAAAGAATGTATGCAGGCGAAAGGCCCGCGAATTGAAAATCGAATTTCAGGTGTCAGCGCTCAGCGAGTTTGGCGGAGGGCTGACGAGGAACAGCTACCGGCGCGATCCGGCGGTTTCTTTCTTGGCCGCTCCCGAGAGCACGCCCAGTACTTCTTCTTCGCGCATGATGACGAAATCCTCGCCATCGATTTTGATTTCGGTGCCGGAATACTTGCCAAACAGAATGCGGTCGCCTTCCTTCACATCGAGGGGACGAACCTTGCCTTCTTCGCTGATCTTGCCTTTGCCGGCGGAGATGACTTCTCCCTCTTGCGGCTTGTCTTTTGCGGAGTCGGGAATAATGATGCCGCCGCGGGTGGTATCGGCCTCTTCAACCCGACGGACCAGGATACGGTCATGCAGCGGGGTAAATTTAGTGGACATAAGTTGTGTTACTCCTTTCAAGAGTTGTGAATTGAATCGCTCGGATTCGAATTTCCTATGAATCGAGGGCTGTTAGCACTTGAAGCTCACGAGTGCCAATTATAGGAATATGAGTGGGCAATTGTCAAGTGGGTCATGTAAAGTCATTGTAAGTATATGATAATAATATCATTATGGTATTATATTGGAACGGGGAAAACGCGCCACGATTCTCACCCGGTTCTCATCTGGGGGGAGGCTGAGGGGCTTCGGGTCGATGGAATCCGGATACTGGCCGGGGTTGGACGGGGGCAAAGCCCTCACCAGACCAGTAACGCCAGTTCCGGGTTGTGAGGTGGGCCCAGCGCTTGCGCGGCGGAGCGGAGCGGGGTAGGCTCAGGAATCGACTTTTAAATGCAATTTTGGAGAGAGAAGCGCGTATGCAATTGAGAATGAGCACCCGATCGTTGGAAGGCGTACTGGTGGTCGATTGCAGCGGTCGAGTGGTGTTTGGCGAAGAGTCGGCCAGCCTGCGCGACACGGTGAAAAAACTGTTGGCCGAGAGCCCGAAAGTTGTGATGAATATGCGCGAAGTGGATTACATCGACAGCGGCGGGCTGGGCACGCTGGTTTCGCTATACACGAGCGCGCGCAATGCTGGGGGCGGGGTGAAACTGGCGAGCCTGAGCCAGCGCGTGGGCGACCTGCTGCAGATCACGAAGCTGTTCACCATTTTTGAAGTATTTGACGACCCGGAAGCGGCGGCCAGATCGTTCAAGTAGACGGGCGGATGGGGCGGGATGGACTTCACGCTGACAAAGTTAAGACGCTGGGCAAAATTCTGGTTGTAATATTCACCGGGCCTCCGACGGAGGCCCGGTTTTCCTTTTGAGGAGTACTCGCCTGATGGGCAGGAGTATCAGCAGGAGTATCACCGGCACAGGCTTTTCGCGGACAAGAGTGGCCGCGCTACACATGTTCAAAAAGTACTCAGTTGAGGTCTGACAGCTCCAGCCACTGCGGAGGCGGTCCGCCGCCGGCGGTGTCGACGAGCACCAGAGTGCGAATCTGTCCGGCGGTGAGGGTGTAGTCCTGGCTGAGGAGGATCTGTTTGGTTCCCGCGTAAGTGACGATGGCGGCATAGGTCGCTGGGGCAAGGCTGATGTAGGAAGGGCTCGCCGCCTGGAAGGCAACGCCGGAAATCTGCGGCGTGACTTGGCTGGGAGTAATGTCGGTGCCGGGCGGGACCAGATAGACGTCAACGCTGGTTGTGCTGGGGGAAGCGTGAATGATGCGGAATTCAACGTCGCCGGTTGTGGCCAGAGTGTTGTTATCGGTGAAGAGCACAGCTTGGGGAGCACTGGGGGCGATGGTGCTTTCATACCTTCCGGTTAGAACCAGCGTGTACTCGTTGGAACCGCCAAAGCTGAGCGAGGTGGTGTTGATGACGGGCGTAGTTTGGCCAGTTTGAACCACTTCGATGGATTGACTGCCCGAGGATACTTTCTGATAACCAGTGGATGGATTCACGCTTCCGAAGGAGATGTCGGAAAATACGACCGCGGTATTGACATCGAAATCGAGACCGACGGGAGAGTCGGGAATGGTATCGACGACGCGATACTTCGTACTGCTGGAACCACAACTGGCGGCAAAGAAAGTCAGGGCGGCAAGCGCCAACGCTAGGGGCAGGGCTTTCAACAAGCGAAACATGCGTATTCTCCAAAGAGGCAGTTTTGGTGGCGAGCAAAAATGTCGGATGCAGCCATCGTAAACCCGAGTTTTACGGGCTTGTGTAAATTTTTGTATTGGCGCATCTAAAATAACATGATTGTTGGCAATGTTGCTGGCGATGAGAGGGCTCCGGGTTCGTCGAAAAGGGTGAGCGCCACCAACGTCTTGATCTTCGTTTTTCGCTGATCCCCGATGGTGCATCGGAAAAAACAATCGAAGGCAATGTCAATCCGGAGGAGCACGCTGGAGGAGAAGCGGGCGCGGGTCGTGCGGTGCATTCGGGCGTTGCCGGCGGGAACGGTGTCGAGCTATGGAGCTTTAGCCAGGGCTGCGGGCTGGCCGGGGGCTGCGCGTCAGGTGGTACGCATTTTGCAGCAGGTTCCGGGATTGCCGTGGCACCGCGTGGTGGGCTCGGGTGGCGCCATTAAACTGCCGGGAGAGAATGGCGCCGAACAACGCTTGCGCCTGCGCCTGGAGGGCGTAACGTTTCGCGGGATGCGGGTGGATATGAAGCGGCACGAATTTCGCTTTGGAAGCAGATCTTAGTTGTAGTTCTCAGTTCCCGGTTCTCAGTTCTCAGGGAAAGCCGGTTCTGCCAACACCGAGAATGAGAGCTGAGAACTGAATGCGGGTCTAGGACGGCAAATTTCCTTCCAGCAAGTCGTAGAGGCGGCTGGCTGGACAGCGCAATCCGATATAGAAGCTTCCGAATAGCGCGTAGACGGCGCTGACCTGGTCGAAGCGCATCTCGTAGATCAGTTTCTTGAACACCAGAGGATCGTCGGCGAAGAGGTCGACGCCCCACTCCCAGTCATCGAAGCCGATGGAGCCGGTGATGATTTGTTTGACTTCGCCGGCATAGCGGCGTCCGACCAAGCCGTGTTCGCTCATCTGGCGCTGACGTTCTTCCATGGGAAGGGTGTACCAGTTTTTGTCTTCGCCACGGCGGCGATCCATGGGATAAAAACAGACGTAGCGGTTGGGGGGCATGGTGGGGAAGAGGCGCGGCTTCATCGCTTCTTTCTGGCGCGCGATGGTATCCGCGATGGCCGATTTCCATTCGTCGGAGTGAGGTTCGACGCCGCGCTCGGCCAGGGCTTTGTAGGTCTTCAAGGTCGATTCATAGAGGCCGAGTTCAATGACGGATAAATAGGAGGTTGCAGGCTCGAGAAAGTCGTTGAGTCGAAGGCGGGCCACGTCGAGTTCCGCCTGGTTGAGCTGGTCGAAACTGTTGCGGAAGTGGACCAGCATGAGGTCGCCTTTGTGTCCGAGCAACGAAAATAGGGCAGATTGACCGTCGGTGTTGGCTTCCATTGCGGCCAGGAGTTTCGCGGCTTCGCTGGCGATTTCGCGGCGGGCATCGTCGGGAAGGGCGCGCCAGGCGGTCCAGCGAAGGCGCATCATCTGGTGCAGCGTGGCGTAGCCTTCGAGGGTCAGCGGCACGGGGGGGAGCTGGCCGGCGGCTACGGGGAGAACTGGAGGATGCGTCGGGTTCATGAAATTTACCTTGCGGACTATTGTAATCGCAGGTTGGGGCTTAAGAACGAGGGGCCGGCGGAGTGGCGGAGGCTACGGGTACCGCAACCGGCAAGGGGCGGAGATTGCTCCGGTGTGCGCCGGTATGCTACAAGCAAGCTATATGCGCAAATGGATGAGCGATCGTTTAAAGCGGCGCAAGAAGCCGGGAGAGGGATCGAGCCAGGACGGATCGAGCAAGGAAAAAGGATCGACCACAGCTCCCGAGCCCCTGCAGCCAAAGTATTATGAATCTGGTAATGAGGGTGCCGCGCCGGTCGAAGCGCGCGCGGAAACTCGAGAGGTAGAGTCGCAGCGGCCGTTTGAATCCGAGCCGATGGCTGAGCCCGAGACCGGGCCTGGGTCGGCTGCGGAGCCGGCCGGGGCGTCGGCGGCGAGGCCGCGAACTGCGCGCCGTCGTCGCAGCCGAGGAGGCCGGGGCGGGAGTCGCGCGCGAACGGCGGCGGTTGCGCCCGCGGCGGGAGTTGAGGCCTCTGCGGTTGAAGCGGAATCGGCGGAGCCGGTGAGTGCAGGACAATCGTCAGCTGAAGGTGCCCCGGTTGAAGGGGCACCGATTCAGGTAGCGTCAGCACCGGCTCGCGCCAGCAAGGGGACGGTTGTGTTGGCGATCGGGTTGCCGGGGTCGGGGAAGAGTTCGTGGTTCAAGCGGCACAACATCCATCCGCTTTCGAGCGATCTGCTGCGCGAACTGCTTTTTGATGACGCGCAGGAGCAGCGCTTTCAGGATCTTGTTTTTTCCAACCTGCGGTCGATGCTGAAGGCGAGGCTGATCGCGCGCCGTCCGATGAACTACGTGGACGCGACGAACCTCACGCCTCACGACCGCCATAGCTGGATCAAGCTGGCGAAGGATTACGGCTACGATGTGCAAGGCGTTTTCTTCGATGTGCCGTTGGAGGTTTGCCTGGAACGCCACGAACGGCGGGGCCGGGTGGTTCCCGAAGATGTGATGCGGAAGATGGCGGGCAAACTGAAGCCGCCGACGTTCGAGGAAGGCTTCTCGAAGATCACGGTCGTAAGGGTGAAGCAGAAAGAGGCAGCGGCGGGGTAGGGAGCCGATCGCGGTCCTCCACTAACGACTCACGACTCACCACCAACGGCGAACGACCACCGACCACCGACGAAGTTTCACCCTCTCAGATAAGGCAGCAATTCGCGAAAGGCGGGAGCGCCGGAGGAGCGGAGGAGTTCGTAGATCATCATTTCTGCTGAGGAAAGAATGGCTCCGGCGGCGCGCATGCGATCGAGCCCGATCCGCCAGTTTAATTCTGCCCGGGAACTGACGGCATCCGAAGCGACGTGCACCACGTAACCCTCTCGTAAGGCTCCCAGCGCGGTCTGCATCACGCAGATGTGGGTTTCCATGCCGCAGAGCAGGACGGTGGTGCGGTGGCCGGGCAGGCGCTTCAATAATGAGCAAAAAACGTCGCTGCCGAAGCAGGAGAACATCAGTTTGTCGATGGCCGGACTGTCGGGCAGCAGGGAAGCGATTTCGGGTACGGTGTTGCCCAGGCCTTTGGCATATTGGGTCGTCACCAGCGCCGGGATTTTCAGGATTCCTGCCAGACGAATGAGCAGTTGGACATTGCGCACCAGCCGTTCTTTTTCCCAGATTGGTGGCAGCAATTTCTCCTGCATGTCGACGATGATGAGGGCGCACTGCTCGACCTCTAGGGGACGGCGTGCCATCTCGGCATAGCCGGTTTCGGCTGGGGTGACGGATCCGATTAAATTGCCCGGCAAATTTCCGGTGAGAACTCCACTGCTCGACATAGTTGACTCCTCACACCACTGGCAAAGATTCTAACGCGGGGGTGGTGACTTGGGTGTTGATCCGACAGGGCAGATGTTTTGCAGCTGCAGGAAAATGATTTAGAATTCGGTCATAGCCCGGTCGTTCAACGGTAGGACTGCAGCCTCTGGAGCTGCGTATCGGGGTTCGAATCCCTGCCGGGCTGCCACGCTTTTCTTGATACTTCCTGCCTACACTTGTTTTCAGCCAGTTGGAATGGACGCCGGCGCCGCGCTCGCGCTGTCCACAGTCAATGGGCAGGTGGGGGTTGCCGTGGCTGAGTAGGGCGGGGGTAACGTCCTCGCGCGTCCGCCAGGTGGCGAAGCCCGGTGCTCCACTGCTGTTGGACCAACTACATGGACCGGCTTGTCCTCTTCCCCTTTTCCCCAATTTCATTTCTAATGCTCGGCTATGGTCCGCAACCTTTTTTGCCTGGGTTTCACCCTCTTTTTTCTGACCGTTTCTTCTTTATCAACCCTCGCCGCCGACCGCGCTTCAGATCGAGAAATCGCCGATCGCCTGATCGCGGAGGCACTCAAGCCCTCTCCGCTGCAAAGCAATCTTCGCCGGTTGACCGATGAGATTGGCGGACGCGTGCCTGGCACTCCGGCCTTCCAGCGTGCGGCCGATTGGGGCGTGGCGGCTTTCAAGGAAGCCGGCGCCGACAGCGTGCATACCGAAGAATTCAGCATCCCGCAATCCTGGGCCGAGGGCGCAACCGAGATGACCGCGTCGCTGTTTTCCGGAACCACGTTCCCCGTCCGCGCCGTATCGGTTGCGTGGGCGCCGGCACTGGCTGCGACCAAGCACGTGCCCATCGTCGATGTGGGCGAGGGGTCGGCCGCCGAGTTTGCCAAGGTCGGAGACATTGCTGGCAGGTTGGTGCTGGTGCACACCAAGGTGCTCGGGAACTGGGACGATCTTTTCCTGGAATACGAACGCGCGCCCGCGGTGATTGCGCTGGCGGTGAAAGGGAAGGCCCTAGCCATCGCGTTCATGGCCACCCGCGAGCATGGCATCCTCTACCGGCATACCAACGCCGGGGTTGGCGAGATTGATGCGCTTCCGCAGCTCATCGTCGCCCGCGAAGACGGAGAGCGCATTGCGCGCTTGCTCGCGTCGGCCAATCCGGTGTGGGCCAATCTTTCCATTCCCAACAAAATCGGTCCAGCGTTCAAGACCTGGAACGTAGTGGCGGAGATTCGTGGCAGCGAGAAGCCCGACGAGTTCGTGGTCCTCGGCGCCCATCTCGATTCCTGGGAACTCGGAACGGGCGCGCTCGACAACGGCTGTAACGCCGCCTTGGTGATTGACGCGCTGCGAGCGATCAAAGCGTCGGGCTTGAGGCCGCGACGATCCATCCGCTTTATTCTGTTTTCGGGGGAAGAGCAAGGCATGATCGGGTCTCGACAATACGCCACCGCGCATCGCAGCGAACTCGACAAAATGGCCGCTGCCGTTATCTTCGATTCCGGCACCGGCAAAACCACCGGCTTCTCCACTGGCGGACGCAAAGACGTTGTTCCCGCCGTCCAGTTGATGTTAGAGCCCTTAGAACAGTTCGGCGTCACCAAGGCCGATCCCAGCGCCGAGTCGGGCACCGATCACTTTGACTTCATGCTCGAAGGCGTCCCCACCTTTGTCGCAGACCAGGATGAAGCCAACTACTTGGAGAACTATCACGCCACCACCGATACCTTCGACAAAGTAGATCTCCCTCAGCTCAAGAAGCATGTGGCGGAAGCCACGGAATTTACCTTTGCGCTGGCCAACGCCGCCGAGCGCATCGGACCGCGCCTGACCCGCGCCCAGATCGAACAGACCCTGCATGAAACTCATCTCGACCAGGAATTGAAAGACATGGATATGTGGGAGGAATGGGCCAACGGAAAGCGAGGCCGACAATAGCAGGGTAGCTGCAGCAGGCGGCGGGAAAACTTCGATGCGCGGTGGTTTCGGGATGGGCACAATCGTGCCGTAAACCCTTTCGCGCTTGGATTGACTCACCACGCAGGTCGGCCACCTGCAGTAATATTTCCTGTGCTCGTCTTCTGGATTCTCTTCAATTTGTTTGTAGTGGCGATGCTGGCCCTCGACTTGGGAGTCCTGAATCGTCGCTCCCATCGCATCCGCTTTCGCGAAGCCCTGGCCTGGTCAGCCGTCTGGATTCTGCTTGCGGCCACGTTTGCGGTGCTGGTGTTGGTCTGGCACGGGCGTCCTCAGGCCCTGCAGTTCGTGACCGGATACGTCATCGAACTGTCGCTCAGCATGGACAATCTCTTCATCTTTCTCGTCATCTTCCGTTACTTCAAGGTGCCCGACGAATATCAGCACAAAGTGCTGTTCTGGGGAATTCTCGGCGCTCTGCTCATGCGCGGCCTTTTCATCATCGCCGGTGTTGGACTCATGCAGCGCTTCAGTTGGATCACCTACGCCTTCGGCGCTCTGCTTATCTATTCCGGAATGAAATTGCTGCGGCCAGGCAACGCGCAGGTCCATCCCGAAAAAAATCCTGCGCTCAAATACTTTCGTCGAATGTTCCCAGTAACCAAAGAGTATGAGGAGGATCGGTTTTTCGTCCGGCAAGTTGCCGAGGGAAGCTACCGTCTGTATGCCACTCCGTTGCTGCTGGTGCTGCTGATGGTGGAGACCAGCGACATTCTCCTGGCGGTCGATTCGGTCCCGGCAATCCTCTCCATCACGGTGAATGCCTTCATCGTCTATACCTCGAATGTGTTTGCCATTTTCGGTCTGCGGTCCATGTACTTTGCCCTGGCTGGAATGATGGACCTATTTCACTACCTGCATTATGGACTGTCGCTGGTGTTGATTTTTATCGGGTTCAAAATGCTGGCCTCGCATTACCTGTCGATTCCAACCGAGTGGGCGCTCGGGATTGTGCTACTGGTTTTGGCAACCTCCATCATGGCGTCGCTCCTGCATCCGCAAAGAGAACTGGCGCCATAGCTGTACCGGTGTTGTCCGAGTCCTCTGTTGTAAGGATTTTGATGGTGAGCCCAGTCGCAGAGCGCCGGTGCGCCAGGTTGAATATTGCTATGATGAAGATTCATGATCAGCGTCCCCGTCGCCACGCCCTCCCGATCCTATGAAGTTCTCATCGGGAGTGGCCTGCTCCTCCGCGCCGGAGATTGCCTGGGCAAGTTTCTTGAAAACCGTTGCGCCTTCGTGATCACGGTCCCCCCCGTTCGCAGGCGTTGGGCCAAAGTCTTAACCAAATCGCTGGCAGCTTCGGGAATCGAAACCAAGGTACTTGAAATGCCGGATGGCGAGCGTTCCAAACGCCTCGCGACCCTGGAGAAACTGGCAGAGGCGCTGGTGAAGCAAGGCGCGGATCGCGGCGTGACGCTGGTTGCGCTTGGCGGCGGCGTTGTCGGCGACGTGACCGGATTTCTAGCCTCGATCTACATGCGGGGCGTGGATGTGATCCAGGTGCCAACCACAGTATTAGCGCAGGTCGATGCGGCCATCGGAGGGAAAACCGGCGTCAACCTGGTGTCGGGAAAGAATCTGCTCGGCACTTTCCACCAACCCCGAGCCGTGCTCATCGACCCCGCTGTGCTCGAGACCCTGCCTTCGCGCGAATACTGCGCCGGCCTTTACGAGTCGCTGAAGTGCGGCATCATGGGGGATCCGGGATTGTTCAAGCTCTTTGAAGATCGCCGCCGCGAAATTCTGGATCGCGAGCCGGCTGTGGTCGAGAAGGTGATTGCCGATTCGGTGCGCCTGAAAGCATCGATTGTAAGCGCCGACGAACGTGAAGGAGGGCTGCGCCAGGTGCTTAATTTCGGCCACACCATCGGACACGCCCTCGAAGCGGAGACCGGCTACACGAAGTTGCTGCATGGAGAAGCCGTGGCCTGGGGCATGATCGCCGCCACCCACATCGCGCTCTCCACCGGCAAACTGGATAGCGTGACGGCGGGCCGCATTTCCAACTTGGTGATCGGTTTTAGCCGCTTGCCTCGCATGGAGTTGAAGACCGCCAGTATCTTGAAGCGATTGCGTTCCGACAAGAAAACGCGCCGCGGCGTAGTCCACTTCATTCTGCCTCGTGAGATTGGAAAAGTTGAGATCACCAGCGACGTACCGGAAGCAATCGTGCGCTCCGCCGTCGACGAGATAAGAAAACTGGCGCGGAATTAGTGGAGTGACAGGCGTCTTTGGCCGGTCTCCACGAAGCAGCCATCCTATGCATCAAGAGATCAAGCATCGAATTGTGGGCGCGGCTCCGGCGGGCGCGGCCGACCGCGACTCGGCGGCGGATGCCGTGCGCGAGATGTTCACCGCGATCGCGCCGCGCTACGATCTGCTGAATCACGTCCTTTCGTTCAATATCGATCGCTGGTGGTGGTGGCGCACGGCGCGCAGGTTCGATGCCATTCTGCAGCGACCCGAAACTCGTGTGCTCGATCTCTGTTGCGGCACGGGAGATATGAGTTTTGCTTTGCAGCGTCGCGCCTTACGTTGGCGCAACGGTTCCCGAGTTGCCCAGATTCTGGGCGCCGATTTTTCTCATGCCATGCTGCAACGCGCCGCGCAGAAGACAGCCGAGAAGGGAAGCGGCGCAAACTTGCGCTGGATCGAGGCCGACGCGCTGCGACTGCCTTTTCCCGATGGCCATTTCAATCTGGTGACGTCGGCATTCGGTTTTAGAAACCTGGCCGACTATGACGCCGGCCTCCGCGAGATCGCTCGCGTGCTGGCCCCCGGCGGAGAGTGCGGCATCCTCGATTTTGGAGAGCCCGGCGGATTGATCGGACAAGGGTATCGAATTTATTTCAAAAAAGTCCTTCCCGCCATCGGGACCTTGATTTCAGGGGTGCGAGGCCCGTACGCCTACCTGCCCGCTTCCGTCGAGCGCTTTCCCGCCCCCGGCGAAATGCTGGAGCGCATGCGCCAGGCTGGGTTTCGTGAAGTTTCCTGGACTGCTTACACTTTTGGGGTTGCCGGCCTCTACCGCGGCGTGAAGTAGGTCGAGATCCCTAGCGTTAAGATCGAAGATGAATCCTTGTCGAGTCGGTTCTTTCAGTTGCTGGGGAAGGAATCCGCGAACGCCTCCAGATTGGTTTTCTCCATCACTCTTTTGTAGTCGTCGCCGAGAAATTCCTGCAACCGGTCCGTGTTCATGGTGTACTGCCCAGTCATGTAAGGGACGGCGTCCGGCGGGATCGCCGAAATGTTCCAGTTCCACAGCAGTTGCAGGATGCGACGCATGGTCCACTTTCCCGGCACCCGGAGCAAGCGGGCGTTCGCCAGCGCGATACATTGCTCGAAACTCAAAGGCTCGCCGCGCCCGGCAACATTCAGAATGGTCACGCGCCGCGCTTCCGGTTCTCGATTCAGTATCCACGCGATCAGCCGGGCCATGTCGTCCACGTGGACGAACTGAATCTTGTTGTCCAGATACTTCCGTCCAAACGGCAAAATGCAGGGTAGCCGCCGTCCCGATTGCCGCCATCGCGCGGCGCTCGGCCCTTTGCCATTGGGCGTTCCACGAAACGCCCCCATCAGATAATTTTCCACCGTGGCGCCCGCCAGAATGTGAGGACGCAAAATGAAAACGCTGCACCCCCGCAGCGAACCGGCGCGCTGCTGCACCACCATCTCGCTTTCCTGCTTGTGGATCGCGTAGGGCAGCGTATGCGCTCCCAGAGGCGCATCTTCGGCAACGGGCGTGGGGAGGTCCGGGCCATACGCCGACACACTGCTGGGAAAAATAAACTGCCGAATCCCGCTTTCCGCGTTCCGGTTGGCCTCACTGATCGCTTCCATGACCCGCGCGGTCCCGGCCACGTTGATCCGCCACATCCGGTCGACATCCAAAACTCCGGTGCGCTGCGGATCGATGACAAATGCCAGGTGCACCACGGCCACGGGCTGCACGTCGCGTAACAACAGGAGCATTTCGCGCGCCGATTCCTCCACTCCCAGGTCCAAGGCTACAAAGCGCGCAATCTGGGAATGAGTTGGGGGCGAAATATCAATCCCGACCACCTTGTAATCCGAGAGTTGTTGTACGAGTCGTTGGCCCAGATTGCCCGAAACGCCGGTGACGACGATGGTTGGCTTTGCCGTATCCATTTAATCGGGATCGTCTTCACCCGGCTTTACCGGAGGCTTTGATCCTCTGACCGGTGGTGGCACGACCGGGCGAGTGGGACCAAAGTAGGCCTCATTCAGATCGACATTGCCCTGAAAACCCTGCATGCTGTCACGATAACGCTGGCTCGATATTGTGTTGCGAATTTCCGTCTTCACCTTGTCATCAGCCAGGGTCAAGGTTTCCTTGCTCACCAGTTTGTAAATGTAGTGGCCGCTGTTGGCGTCGTTGATCACCTCCGATACCTCACCCGGCTTCAAATCCATGACTGCCTGATGGTTCGCCGGCAGCGTGCTGCGGCGCACCTTCTCCATTTTCGTGTTCGGCGCATTTCCCGGCAGTCCGGCGGCGCTATAGGCTTCCTTTTGCAGCTTGTCGGGATCTTCGCCCTGAACAGCGCGCGCGCGCAGTGTGTCGGCGATTTTCGTCATCGCCTCCTCCGCAGCTTTCTTCTGCGCGTCGGTCGGCGTTGCTGGTGGACTTGGCTTGGCAGTCGCGGCGCCCGGCTTCGGTTTTACGGGCGCAGGCGCAATCTGTTTGGACCGCGGAATGAAGATCCGGGCAAAAGTCGCTTGCTCATACGAGCCTTCATTCTTCTTGTAATACTCCTCAATATCGCTATCGCTGACCTTGCCCGAATCCTCCTGCAGTGCGCGGCTCAGTTCCTGGGAGAGAATTTGCATGCGCGCAAAGTGCATCTTCTCCTCGAACGTCGCTCCCTTGTCGAGACCGCGCTTGTCCGCCGCCTCCGACATCCTCAGCATTCGCGTATACGCCGTCGCCAACTGGCGTCGAATCGCGGGCGACATGTTGGGCTGCAGCGCTTCGGCGAGCTTCTCAAATTGCGCCCGGTTGATCGTTGTTTTGCAGGCGTCGCCCGTGGCGCCGGCGTCGGAACAAAAACCTTTGATCGTGATCACCACATCATCCGGCGCAACTTTGACCTCGGCGGGCTTGTCGGGTGCCGGGGCAGCGGGTTGTTCCGCCTTGGCTCCGGCGGCGGCAGGTGTAGCCGGGGGCGGGGCTTGTGCAAACGCCAAGCCCGCGAATAAGAGATACACGAGACACTCAGAACGCATGAATCTGGATCCTCCAGGGAAAGAAAATTGCGCCGAATGTCATCGTAGCATGTCCCGCCGCAGACGGGGCAAGGGGTCATCCTTGTCGGCAAGAGTGTGGGCAGGGGGTTGGCGGCGGACCCATCCAAAGCGATAATGTCGTGTATGCCAGTAATTCCGGCCACTTTCAGCTCCGAGTCCATGCGCCAGGAAAAACGCGCGGTTTCCGGAAACTCGGTGCTGGCAGCTCTGGTGGTTACGGGCCTGAAAATCATCGTGGGGATCACGACCGGCTCTCTGGGAATTTTATCGGAGGCGGCCCACTCCGGATTGGATCTGGTGGCGGCCATGGTAACGTTCCTCTCGGTGCGCGTTTCCGATAAACCCGCCGATGCCGACCACCAGTACGGGCACGGCAAGTTCGAGAATTTCTCCGCCTTCATTGAAACCGGCCTGCTGCTGCTGACCTGCATTTGGATCGTTTATGAGGCCATCGAGCGGCTCTTTTTCCACAGCGTTGAAATTGAACCGAGCCTGGCTGCATTCCTGGTCATGTCTCTGTCCATCGGCGTCGACGCCTGGCGTTCCCGGGCCCTTGGCCGCATTGCCACCAAATACGACAGCCAGGCGCTGGAAGCGGACGCGCTCCATTTCTCGACCGATATCTGGTCCAGCGGGGTCGTGATCCTGGGCTTGGCGCTGGTCTGGCTGGGCCGGAAGTATCACTTGGAGTGGTTGCGCCAGGCCGATCCCATCTCGGCCCTTTTTGTGGCGGGGGTGGTGATTACCGTGAGCTGGCGCTTGGCGCGAAGAACGGTGGATGCCCTGCTCGATGCCGCGCCCGCCGGTGTGCGCAGCCAGATTCTCGACCGCCTCGCCGGCGTCGAGGGCGTGCTCGAAGTGGAGCGCGTGCGTTTCCGCAAAGCTGGGAACGGCTACTTCGCCGACGTTTCGGTTGGCTTGGAGCGCAATTTTACTTTCCAGCGGTCCGAGCAGGTCTCCGATGCCGTGAGATCGCGGGTGCGCGAGGTTCTACCTGGAGCCGACGTCATGGTGCATACGGTTCCGCGCGCTCGCCGGACGGAGAATATTTTCGATCGCGTCCGCGGCGTGGCGGCCCGCCACAATTTCAATGTGCACGATGTCAGCGTGCAGGAAATCGATGGCCAGTTGCACGTCGAGCAGCATCTGGAGCTTGCCGAGCAGCTCAGCATGAAGCAGGCGCACGATGAAGTGACCCGCCTCGAAACCGAGATGCGCGCCGAAATCCCGGAGATTGCAGCCATTCTCACCCACATCGAAAGCGAGCCCGCGACCATTGAAAGAGGGGAAGAGATCGTGCGCGAGCCGGAACTGGAGCGTCGACTCAAGAACATCGTCAAGGAATTTCCAGAAGTGATGGACGTGCACGACTTTCAGTTCAAGAAAGTGCGGGCGCGCCTCTATGTTTCGTGCCATTGCACCCTGCCCGACGACATGCCGCTGTCGCGCGTGCACGACGTTCAGACCTCGCTGGAGATTCGCTTCAAACAAGACGCGCCCGAACTGTTTCGGGTGCTGATTCATCCCGAACCGGTCACCGATAACCGGCGTTAATCCGGCAACTGAAGACAAAGACTGAAGAAAAAGGCCGGGAGAAAAACGGAAAGAGAGATCAAATGATCGCAGCCACAGTCCACTGGACCGACCACGACCGCTACGTAGGCGACGCGACTTCGCGGCACTCCATTGTGATGGACACCGCATCCGAGAAAACCGCCAATAGTCCGATGGAGTTAGTGCTGCTAGGGCTCTGCGGCTGCACCGCATCGGACGTAATCGGGATTCTACGCAAGAAGCGCGAACCCTTCACCGGCCTGGAAGTGCTGGCGGCGGCCGAACGAGCCGACGGCTACCCTGCCGTCTACACATCAATTCACTTGACCTATCGAGTGCGCGGAGAGGTTACGCACAAAGCTATGGAAGACGCGGTGCGCCTGTCCAAGGAAAAGTACTGCTCGGTTTCCGCCATGCTGGAAAAAACTGCGAAGATCACTTATACCATTGAGCACCTTGCGTGAACGCTGAACCAGTTCAGCATCGGAACCGCGCGCTTCAGACGGCTTCCCGTCAGGCGGTCGCCCATCCGCTGCGGGGTTACTTCTTTATTGCGAGCGCGGCCCTACTGTGGGGCATTTCGGCGACGTTGGGGCGCGCCGCTTTCACCGGGCATCGACTGCCGGGCGGCGCATCGCTGGGCGGTTCGTTCGCGGATTCTCTGAAAAGGATCGATCCTCTGATCCTGTCGCAGAGTCGCGCCACTTTGTCGCTCACGGTGCTGTTGCCGGTGCTGCTGGCGCGACGAGGAGCCTCCGCGTTGCGCGTCCCGGCCCGTGATCTGGTGCAATTCTTTCTGCTCGGAGTCCTGGGAGTTGCGGCCTCGAATTATCTCTACTACCTCGCGATCCAGCGTACGAACGTGGCGACGGCCATCATTTTGCAATACACCGCTCCCGTCTGGGTGCTGCTCTACACCGTGGCTCGTGGAGCCCGGCGACCGTCGTGGCGCAGGAGCGGGGCAGTGGCCTTGGCGGTCGCAGGATGTGCGCTGGCAGTGGGATGCGTCGGCGCGGGCGGCTTCCGCCTCGACCCCGTCGGGGTCACGGCCGCGCTCCTGGCGGCATTTTCATTCGCGTTCTATAACGTCGGCGGACACAAAGTCCTGGCCCGCTACGACCGCTGGAAAGTCCTGCTCTGGGTCTTAGTGGCGGCTGCGACATTCTGGATCTTCGTCAATCCGCCCTGGAAGATTGTCGCGGCTCACCACGGCCCGCGGCAGTGGGCATTCATGCTGGTGTTTTCGCTGGTGTCCGTGCTCGGCCCATTTTCCTGCTATTTCGCAGGCCTCCAGCACCTCGAGCCCACCCGCGCCATTGTAGCCAGTTGTCTGGAACCGGTGTTCAGCATCGTAATCGCGGCGCTGGTTCTGGGAGAGTTACTGCGCCCCATGCAGACCGTCGGAATTGTCCTGGTGCTGGTCGCGATTGTCCTGATTCAGTTGCCGGAACGGGCGACTCGGGGCGAGGAGTTGGTGGTCGAACCGATCGAGTAAGCGGCAGTTCTCATGTTTCTCAGGTCGGATTGGGGACCGGGACAACTTCAGCGACGCCCTCCGACCACCCCAGCCGCCGGAAATATTTCCGGGCCTTCCGCACATCCAGGCCGATCTGCTCCTTCAGCGCTTCGACGGAGGGAAACTTGATTTCATGGCGCAGCCGGTCGAGGAAAAAAAGTTCGACTTCCGTCTCCGCCGAGAGTTCGATGGGATGAAAATTCAGCAGGTGAGTTTCAATGGCAAAAGAATCGGCGCCGAACGTAGGCCGATTTCCAACATTCGTGACCGAATCAAAACACTCGTTCTTGTGACCGCTGCCCACGCGTGTGCGCGTGATATAGACGCCGTCTTTAGGAACCAGCTCTTCGTAGCGTGACAGATTGATGGTGGGCACGGTGTATTTCGATCCGTAGCCGCGTCCGCGTCCGGGGGTCGAGAGAATGCTGAACGGACGCCCCAGCAAATGGCGCGCCCGGCTCACCCGGCCATCGGCAAGCAGCTTGCGGATGTGGCTGCTCGAAACGCGCTCGCCGCGCAACCGCATCTCGGGATAATCGTGCACTTCGAATCCCATCTCGCGTCCCATTTCGCGCAGCATTTCGAGGTTGCCCGCCGCTTTGTGCCCGAAGTGGAAGTTGTAGCCTTCGTGAACTTCGCGGGCCTGCAGCCGTTTCTTCAGAATCTCGTGGGCAAACTGGTGCGGCGTCATCAACGAAAGATCGCGTGAGAATGGGAGCAGCAAAACAGCGTTGACGCCAGTGGCCTGCAGCAGCCGCAATTTTTCTGGCAGCGGGGTCAGCAGTTTCAGGCTGTGATCGGGTCGCAGGATGCGCGCCGGATGCGGTTCGAACGTGACCACCACGGAATGGGCGCTTTCCGCTTTCGCCCGCCCCACGATCTCATCGATCACATGACGATGGGCGCGATGCACTCCGTCAAAGTTTCCGACGCTGACCAATGCCGGCCCGAAGTCGCGGGGAACATCGTCAGGTTTATGAAAAATCAACATGCGCCAATCTTTCGCAGGGGCGGGTGCCCCAACCTACCGAGCGGAGCAAAGCTCCGCAGCTCACACGCACCCAAAAACGCGTGCCTTCTAAATCTGAAACTCCAGCTTCATCCCGTCAAACGCCAACTGTACGCCGGGCGGCAAGGAAGCATTGGTAGCCGCGTGCGCCAGATCATGGCAGACGTGAGTAAAAAAAGTTCGTTTCGGTTTCACGGCTTCGACGATCTTCAGCGACTGCTCGACGGTCGAATGGGTCGGATGGGGCGTGTAACGCAGGGCATCCAGAAACAGGATGTCGAGGCCACGCAGCTTCTCCAGAGTTTCCTCCGGAACTTCGCTGTGATCGGTGAGGTAGGCGCCCGATCCGAAGCGAAAGCCGAGGATCGGAGTCTCCCCGTGAATCACCGTCAACGGCTCGAAGCGCGCTCCAAACAGCTCGACCGGGCCTTCGATGGGATGCAATTCAACCTGCGGCAGTCCGCCAAACTTGTAAGTGGCTTCGAAAATATAACGAAACATGTTGCGCAGAAATTCGCAGTTGCGTGGCGTGGCATAGAGCGGCAGCTTCCCCGGCTTGTGGTGATACGTCAGGGGACGCAGATCGTCGATGCCCAGGATGTGGTCGGCGTGTGTGTGGGTGTAAAGCACGGCATCGAGATGCGTAATATTTTCGCGCAAAGCCTGTTCGCGAAAGTCAGGCGTGGAGTCGATCATGACCTGGCGCCCGTCATAGCCGATCATCACCGAAGGACGCGTGCGGCGGTCGTGCGGATCCGTGGAATGGCAGACGGCGCAGTCGCATCCGATGGTGGGAACTCCCATCGACGTGCCGCTCCCCAGAACCGTCAGAGTTGCCTGCATCAGCCCTTGGTGCCCGTGATCGGACTAGGCGCTTGCGGAGCATGCGCCAGCGCGTTGGTCACTTCGACATAGGCCATGCGCAGTTCATACAGGCAGTTCTGCAAGAATCCCTGCTCCTTGGCGGTGAGATTGCCCTTTGTTTTTTCCGCGATCATGCCCAGCGTGTCGATGGTCTGCCGGGCTCCGATCAAGTCCACTCCGGGCTGGCCGCCCTGCTCGTGCATCAATCCGAGCTGCATCATGGCGGTCATATAAAGCGAAGCCATGAAGCGCTCGAAACTCATTTCCAGTTCTTTCGCAGAATGCCCGCTGAGTTCGACCCGGGTGTCGAGATCGCGCGCCGATTTCTTGTAGGCATCGTGCTGCGCCTGCTGCTCCGAAGCAGTCGGCGGTTCGGGAACCTCGGACTGCGGCGCCGCCGGGATGGTCGGGATCGCCGCCACCTCAGGTATCGCAGCCGCCGGCGTTGTCGCCGGAGTGGACGCCGCGGCCGGAGCGGTTGCCGCAGCCGTCGCTGTTCCGGACGAAGTCGCTACTTGCTCTTCCGTGGAGTCGCGAAGCTCTCCGTCGGCGTTGAACAGGCGTTTATCGCTTACTTTGAATTCGCTTTCTTCTTTTCTTTTTTGAGCCATAGGGTTTACCTGATCTCTCTTTGAGCTTAGCTTTAAGTATTGGCCTTAGCCTTTTCTTGAATTGTTCAGGCGATCGGAAGCGGTGCCGGTTTCAGTTTCGCCGCTCCCGCGCGCAAATCTTTTCCCGTTCCCTCGCGCCGCAGATACCCCAGCGCCACGGCGCGATCTCCGCCGGGCAGGGGGAGCAGTGCGCTGCTCGTGATCTCCCCCACTTCCTTTTCCGCTTCGCCGACCAGAATCTGCGCGCCCGATTCGGGCAGCGCGCCCTCGACCGCGAACGCCGTAAACTGCCGGTGCACCGCCCCGCGCGACCGGATACGCTCCACAATCTCCTGTCCCAGGTAGCAGCCCTTGGTGAAGTTCAAAGCCCGCGTTTGTCCCGTCTCCTGGGGCAGATCGCGCTCGCGAATATCCACGCCAAACTGCGGGATGCCGCGTGAAATCCGGAACAGATTCAGCGCCTTCGTACCCGTCGGCCGCGCTCCCGCTTGGATCAGAGCATCCTTAAGCTCGCCGGCGACATCCGGAGCAGTCCAAATCTGCCAACTCTCTCGCGCCTCCTCGCCTGAACGCAGGGCCGTGACCGGTCGCTGAGCCACATGCTGCCAAGTGACTTCCGCAAACTGCAAATGTCCCAACTCAGGAACGGCGATACCGGCCCGTTCGATCACCTTGCGCGATTCCGGCCCCGTGAGTCCGAGGGCGACAACTTTGTTACTGATTTCGGCAATCTCAACCTCGTCGGCAATTATGTAGCGGTCGAAAAGTTGTAAGACCTTTTCGCCCTGACCTCCCTCGGTATCGACCAGCAGCGAATCTCCTCGCTGGAAAACATAGAGATCCGCCTGAATGCGCCCCTGCGCGTTGAGCACGAAAGCATAGACGCCATGTCCAGCCGCCAGGTCGCGAACGTTGTTCGACACCATGCCGTTCAGCCAGCGCACCCGGTCGGCGCCGGTTACCGCGAGCTTGGCGCGCGCGCTCAGGTCATAGACGCCGCACCCCGAAATCAAGGCCATGAACTCGCCGCGAACATCGCCGAAATCGGTCGCTGCGGACGGGCCTCGGTCCTCGCTGGGATTTGCCGTTGGAAGCGTTGTCGTGGTCATACGTTCAACCTTCGATTATAGCGAAGCAACCGCTTCGACCGTCGCCCCGTGACGAAACACAAGCCATCGCATGGAAGTGCCGGGTTCATGGATTCTCGTCCCCTGTGTTAACGTTTCCAGCGTGAGCGCAGCTAAGCGTATCGCGGTAGTCCCCGGCGACGGGATCGGCAAAGAGGTCATTCCGCAAGCCGCAACCGTCATGCAGGCCGCGGGCGCGGCCGTCGAACTGACCCATTTCGACTGGGGAGCGGACCGCTATCTGGCCGACAAGACTACTGTCCCGCCGGATGGCTTTGCCCGGTTAGCCCGCGATTTCGACGCCATCCTCGTGGGCGCGTTTGGCGATCCGCGCGTGCCCTCCAACATTCATGCGCGCGAAATCCTGCTGGGGATGCGTTCCCAAATGGACCTCTACGCCAACGTCCGCCCAGTGCGTTTGATGGATGCGTCGCTCTGTCCCCTGAAAGCCATCGAGCCCAAGGATCTCGATTTCGTCGTCATCCGCGAAAACACCGAGGGCGTCTATGGGGATCTTGGAGGAACCTTCAAGCGGGGCACGCCCGACGAAGTCGCGATCCAGGAAGACGTTAACACCCGCAAAGGAGTCGAGCGCATCATCCGGTACGCCTTTGAATACTGCGTGAGCCACCGTAAACTTGATGGCTCCCCGCGCCGCCGAGTGCTGATGTGCGACAAATCAAATGCCATGACTCACGCCGGCGGTTTGTGGCAGCGGACCTTCAAAGCAGTGGCCGCGGAGTTTCCAAGCATCGAGACGCAACACATGTATGTCGACGCGCTCTGCATGCAGATGGTCCGCGATCCGCGAGGATTTGACGTCATCGTCACCAATAACATGTTTGGCGACATCATCACCGATTTAGCGGCCGGCCTGCAGGGCGGCCTCGGAATGGCCGCAAGCGGCAATCTTCATCCCGGGAAAACATCGATGTTCGAGCCCGTGCATGGTTCGGCGCCTCAAATTGCGGGAAAAGACATTGCCAATCCCTTGGGCGCGATTCTCACAGCGGCCATGATGCTCTCGCACTTAGGAATGTCAAGCGAGGCCCAAAAGATCGAAGCCGCCGTGTTCGATGCCGTGCGGGAGAAAAAAACTACGTCGGATATCGGTGGAACTCTGGGAACGCGCGAAGCGGGGGAGTGGGTGGCTCAGAAGGTTTCCCGTAGTTGAGTCCTGAATTTGCTTACGCCCGTCTGCCCGCCAGCAGGGCCAACTCCCGCCATTTCCAATGGCAATCCACGTCCGCAAATCCGATCGCCCGCAGCCAGCCTAACTGCGTCTCTACATCCAGCAGTTTGTTAGAGGGATCTTCCGTTTGGACGGTAAAGCCGATCCCGTGCAGGAATTCCTCATGCAAGCGGAGTGTCGGAGACGCGACGTGTTCCAGATTGCAAAATACGCCTCCCACATTCAGCCGTCCGTGGATCTCGGAGTAGAGTGCCCGCTTGCGTTCATGCTCAAGATGATGGATCGCGAAGCAGGACACCACGGCATCGAAGTCACCCAACTCGGGCAGCGGGTTGTCCAAGTTGTGCGGAATCACGGCAACGGAAGCATCGCCGGCAAAGCGCTTTCTGGCGGCTTCGATCATGGCCGGCGAAAAGTCAATGGCGACGGCTTCGGCGTCCGGATGCTCACGTTTCACCAGCGCGAGCAGTCGCCCGTCTCCGGTACCAAGATCGAGAATGCGCCGCATCGTCCGGGGAATGAACTCGAGCAACGTGGATTCCCCTTCCTGGCGATGAGCAATCGAATCGGCGCGTTCCAGATAATCGCGGGCGTGATCGGTTCGACTCCAGAGATTCACGGCCATGCGACAGTATAAACTCGAATCCAATGTATAAACTCAATGCCAAAACCAACGTCGATTTGGATGCTCAAGAACTGGGGAAATGGGTCTGCCGATTCGCGGTCCTCTTTCTGCTAGTCGCCGGGTTGACCGCTCCGCTCCGGGGACAAGCTCCGGTTACTGCGTCGCAGGATCAGGCGTCGCCGCCTCAGTCATCTGGGGATCAGCCTTCCGCGCCGGAGGGCGCCCGCACGAGCAAACAAAGCGTCGTTTCCTCCAAGGAAGCCAAGGAACTTTTTCGCTCGGTCGACGAGATCCTGCAGTTTGCCAGCGATGACACTGGCCTAGCGATCAAGCATGAAGTCAAGCGCCGTCTGACCAAGCGCGACGAAGTGCAGGCCTACATCGAGAAGAGCTTGCGGGACGACAAGGACGCGAAGCGCCTGGAAAGGTCTTCAGCCGTGCTCAAGAAGTTCGGCTTGCTGCCCCGGGACTTCGACCTGCCTCATTTTCTGGTGACGATGTTGCGCGAGCAGGTGGCCGGTTACTACGATGTCAAAACGAAAACTGTGAACCTGCTGAACTGGGTGGATGCGGACTCGCAAAAGCCTGTGCTGGCCCACGAACTGACGCACGCTCTGCAGGATCAGTCGTTCGGTATCGAAAAATGGATGAAGGGATCGCAGCCAGATTCGGACAAAAAAGAGGATCCCAGTCCGGCTGACATCGAAAACGACGAGGAAACTTCCGCGCGGCAGGCTGTGGTTGAAGGACAGGCGATGGTGGTTTTAATGGATTACTCGCTGGCCCCAACCGGCAAGACGTTGCTCGATTCGCCGCAGATTGTCGAAGCCCTCAAACAGGGCATGCTAGTCGGGACGGCCGATACTCCGGCATTTCGCGACGCCCCTATTTTCTTGAAGGAGGAACTGACGTTTCCTTATCGCTACGGTCTCGACTTTACCGCGGCGCTCCTGCAGGCTGGCGGCAAGGAAACGGCCTATGCGGGGGCGTTCAAGAACCCGCCGAAAACGACGCGCGAAATCATGGAGCCCCAAACTTACCTGACGCATGAGAAGCTCGAACCCATGAAGATGATCGACATGAATCAAGATTTCAAAGACTACACCCCCTTCGATATCGGCGCGATGGGAGAGTTTGACGTCGATGTCCTGGTCGAACAGTATGCCGGGCGGGATGAGGCGGCGGCAATTTATCCGGCGTGGCGGGGGGGCTATTACTTTGCCGGCAAGCCCAAGAAAGACAAATCCGCCCCCATCGGAGTGCTCTACGTGTCCCGCTGGTCGAGTCCGGCCAAAGCAGCCGAGTTTGCAGCCGTGTATGCGAAGTCTCTGGGCACGCGGTATCAGAAGCGGCAGGCCCTGGGCACGGATGGTAATGTCGAGGCCGACGCGCCGCCGGTGGATTCGTGGCGAAGTTTGCGCGGCTGGCATGAATGGCGGACGGAGGAGGGATTGGTATTGATTGAAGTCCGCGGCGACGAAGTTCTGATCACCGAAAGCCTGGATGGTCCGACCACGCGGAGAGTCGAAGAGGATTTCTGGCCCGCGCGAGAACCGTCTGAAAAAGCCGTCCCGGTCCAGCCGTGAAAATGAATCGGGTATAATCGGGTTTCGGGCCGGATATTTCAGGCACGGTTTGGTGCAGGAAAATCAAGGCTTTGTCCGCGATGCGGGAGGTTTGCCGCCCCGGGAAAAGGAATCTGTAAGCCCCTTCCTCAGGAGTGCATTTGCAACAGGCAGAGATTGGCATTATCGGCGGCAGTGGTCTCTACCACATGCCCGGTTTCAGCGACACCCACGAGGTTGCCCAGCAGACTCCCTTTGGAGCCCCGTCCGATGCGTATCTTCTGGGGACACTCGAAGGCCGCAAAGTGGCCTTCCTGGCGCGCCACGCCCGCGGTCACAGGTTGCTGCCCAGCGAACTGAATTTTCGCGCCAACATCTACGGCTTTAAGCAACTGGGAGTCGAGCGCATCATTTCGGTTTCGGCCGTGGGGTCGCTCAAGGAAGAGCACAAGCCGCTGGATTTCGTCATCCCCAATCAATTCTTCGATCGCACTCGCCATCGCGTGGATACGTTTTTCGGTGAGGGTATTGTTGCCCACATCGGCTTTGGCGATCCGGTTTGCGAAGAACTGATGAAGGTGGTCCGCGGCGGATGCAAGGTTGCGGGCGTCAACGCGAAACTCGGCGGCACTTACATTTGCATGGAGGGTCCGCAGTTTTCCACCAAGGCCGAGTCCAACGTCTATCGCAGTTGGGGAGCGGATGTGATTGGCATGACCAACTTGCAGGAAGCGAAGTTGGCGCGCGAAGCCGAGATTTGTTACGTCACCGTGGCCATGGTCACCGATTACGACTGCTGGCATCCGCATCACGATTCCGTTACCGTCGAGCAGATTGTCTCGGTGCTGGTGAAGAACGCCGAGAATGCCACGAAGGTTGTCAAAGCCACGGTAGCCGCCATGCCTAGCGGACGCTCCTGCAAGTGTGGCCGGGCGCTGGCGAATGCGATCCTAACCGACCCAGCCAGGATTCCACCCGCCGCAAAAGAGAAACTGCAGTTGATCTTGGGAAAGTATTTAAAGTACTAACTGGAGAGTGCGCCTCTCCCGGCCGGTGCGAACGACCAGTGACAAACGACGAACGACCATCACCGCACTTTACGGAGACTCATGAGCATACTGGTAGTAGGTTCCGTTGCCTTTGATACCATCGCCACTCCCTCCGGCCAGGTCAAAGACATACTGGGAGGGGCCGCGACTTATTTCTCGCTGGCCGCAAGTTACTTTACCGAAGTTCGGATGGTGGCCGTCGTCGGAGCCGACTTCACTCCCGAAAATGAAGCCGTGCTCAAAAAACGCGGCGTCGATACCCGCGGCATCGAGCGCACCTCGGGCAAGACTTTTCGCTGGGGCGGACAATATCTCGACAACCTGAACGAAGCCAAGACCGACTTCACCGAACTGAATGTATTCGAGAAATTTCAGCCCCGCATCCCCAAAGAGTACGCGGACACGAAGTTCCTCTTCCTCGCCAACATCCATCCCACCCTGCAATCGGCGGTACGTTTGGAAATGGGCGGCGTGCGCCTCACTGGCGGCGACACCATGAATTTCTGGATCCAGGGCACGCCCAAAGAACTCGCCGAGACCCTGAAACTCGTCAACATCCTGCTCATTAACGACACCGAAACCAAAATGCTGGCCGGCGAAAAAAATCTTCCCCGCGCCGCCAGGAAAGTCCTTGCCATGGGACCCAGCGCTCTGGTCGTCAAGCACGGCGAGTACGGAGCGACCATCTTTTTCCGCGAAGGAGCTTTCGGCATCGGCTCCCATCCTTTCCGCGCTCCCGCCCTGCCTATGGAAGAAGTCAAAGATCCCACTGGTGCCGGCGACTCCTTTGCCGGGGGATTCATGGGTTACATCGCATCCCAGGGCGAGGCCGATATCAGCCGCGAAGTGCTTCGGCGCGCGTTGTTCTACGGCGGAGTCATGGGCTCGTTTGCCGTAGAACGTTTCGGCACCGAGCGCCTGCAGAATCTTACCCGCGCCGAAATCGACGCGCGCTTCCAGGTTTTCCGCGAACTTACGCACCTGGAATAAGCTGGTCGCATGAAGCCTATTGCCCGCCTGGCTGCAAGTCCATCCGCCGACCGCGGCCCCTCCCGCGTGGCGGGCATAGCCGTTCTCGTGTCTCTGTTTTCCTTTCTCTACTACTTTCAGCATGGAGACGTGCTGCTCTACGGCGATGCCGTCGCTCACATCAACATTGCCCGCCGCGTCTTCGATTCCCAGACTCCCGGCCTCCTCCAACTCGGAACCGTCTGGTTGCCCCTGCCCCATCTCCTGATGATGCCCTTCATCTGGTCAAAAGCCATGTGGCAGAGCGGCGCGGGCGCTTCGCTGCCTTCGATGATTGCCTACGTATTCGGCGTCATGGGAATCTTTCGCCTCACCCGCGCTCTGCTGGATGTCGATTCCATCTCGAAAACCGCTGCGATCGTCGGCGCCTCGGCCGCCGCCTTCGCCGATGGAGCCAATCCCAACCTCATCTATATGCAGGCCACGGCCATGACGGAGTCGCTCTATCTCGCGTTCTTTATCTGGGCCGTCGTCTATTTCGCGGAATTCATTCGCACTCAACTGAAACTTGAAGGCGCGAACCAGCCCCAAATTCAATCCGCGCACTCTCCCCTCATGCGCTGCGCCGCCTGTCTGGCGGCTGCGCAACTCACCCGCTACGACGGATGGTTTCTGGCCGGCGTAATGGGCTTGGCAGTGTTCGTCATCGCGCTGCGAACCTGGCAGAACCGCACGATGCGCCGCGAAGCCGCGAAATTCCTGATCGCGATTGCACTCGTTCCCATCCTGTGGCTGGCATACAACCGCGTGGTCTATCAAAATGCGCTGGAGTTTGCCAACGGTCCTTACTCGGCCAAAGCGATTGAGCAGCGCGCTGCCGCGCCCAATCCCGCCCTGCACAGTATCGGAGTCGCCGCCCTCTACTTCTTGAAATCGGCGCAGTTGAATCTCGCCCACGGAAACTGGGGCCGGTTCTGGCTCGCGGCTGCATTCGTCGCGCTGGCGATCGCCGCCGCAAAACTCGGCCCGCGCTTTCTGACCGTGGTTATGCTATGGGTCCCGCTGCTTTTTTACGCGTACTCCATCGCCTACGGTTCGGTACCCATCCACGTCTACACCTGGTGGCCATTCGCCACCTTCAATCAGCGCTATGGACTCCAGTTGCTTCCCATGTTCGCCGTGTCGGCGGGAGTGCTCGCGGCATTCTTGTTTATTCTCGGGGCCTCCGGCCGTCATGGCGGAAAGTTTGTGGCTGTGCTTCTCGCCTTAGTGGTAGTTAGTTACGCCTCAGTCTGGAAAGCGGAACCGCAGTGTCTACGGGAGGCGCGCCGCAACTGGGACATCCGGCATACGTTGAATTCCGCAGTCGAGCGCATAGTCGCTCGATTGCCTGGCAACGCCCGCTACCTGATGGACCTTGGGGAGCACGTCGGGGTCATGGAGGAGGCCGGCATTCCGTTGCGTCAGGTGGTGAATAACGAAAATCATCGCCCCTGGAAGCGGCCCACCGATCCCGAGGGCCTGTGGGAGCGCGCCCTGGCCGATCCTCCGCGTTACGTAGACTTTGTGATTGCGTTCGATGGCGATCCCGTGGATCAAGGCGCGAATAAATCCGGCCTCACCGTGCTCGCCGAGATTCATGCCACCGGACAGCCGCGAGCGCGCATCTACACCACCCGGAGCGCTCCTTAATGCCGGTGACACCGGTGATAGAATCCGCTCGAAGCCAGACCGCCCCATGAACCCATCCGATGCCATCGTCGGCCTGCCCTTTACGAAAGCGTCGGCGTGCGGCAACGACTTTCTGCTGGTTGAGGGAGCGGGTGCGGCCGGCGACTTGGCCGAGATCACCCGCCGCATGTGCGATCGCCATCGTGGTGTGGGCGCCGACGGCGTGGAATGGCTGTTTCCAGATGCGCAAGCCGATGTGCGCGCGCGTCTGATCAACGCCGACGGTTCGGAGGCGGAAATTTCTGGCAACGGGACGCGCTGCGTCGCCGCCGACATCTGTTCGCGAGCGGACAGAATCGAGCCTAAAACGGAAGTGATTGTGCGCACCGGCGCCGGATTGAAGACCTGCCGCCTGGTCGCTCGCCGGGGTTTTACGTTTGAGTTTGAAACCGATATGGGGAGGCCCGATGTCGCCGGCCAACTGGCAATCGAAACCGACCGTGGACGAGTGCAAGGCATGAATGTTTCGATGGGTAATCCCCACTTTGTAATTTTTGTCGAGGAGTTTCCCGATGGCTGGCAGCGTCAGGCGGCATCGATTGGCCAGCAACCCCAGTTTCCCCAGGGCACGAATGTTGAATACGTCGTATCGCGCGGCGGCCATGAGATCGAGATTCGGCTCTTTGAACGCGGCGCAGGAGAGACCGAGTCTTCGGGCACTGGATCATGCGCCGCTGCCGTGGGCGCGATTGCCAGCGGACGAGTCGCTTCGCCGGTAAAGGTCATTGCCCCGGGCGGTCCACAAACGGTGCGTTGGGAGAATCAAGTTTATCTGCAAGGTCCAGCCACTCTGGTCTGCCGTGGAGAGTTCTTCGTTTAAGATCGATCCTAGCCTGCTGCAGCGAAACAATCGCAGCAGGCAATGTTTCGATCACAATTTGGTCTTTGTAACCTGGTCCGCAAGCTGAGAAGAAGCGGGCTTCAACCGCGACGTTAACTGAGAATCGCTCCACATGGCTTCCGCCTCGAACAACCCGCGAATCAAGCCCCGCGCCCTCCGTCGCGGCGACAAAGTGGGAATCGTCGCTCCGGCCTCGAACCTCAAACGCGAACTCCTAGAAGCCGGTTGCGACGGCCTCCGCCGCGCGGGATACGAGCCTTTCTACTTCGATTCCATCCTGGAACGCGACCTCTACTTTGCCGGATCGGTCGCCCGCCGCGTCCGCGAACTGGAAGAGATGTTCGTGCGCGACGATATCCGCGCCATCGTTTGTGCGCGCGGAGGCTACGGATCAAACTATCTGCCGTCGACGCTCGATCCGCGGAAGGTCATTTCCCATCCCAAGATTCTGGTGGGCTACAGCGACATCACGACGCTGCTCTGCTGTATGGCGGACGCAGCGAACTTCGTAACCTTTCACGGTCCCATGGTCGCCAAGGATTTCGCCCTCCCCGACGGCGTCGATTCCGAATCATGGCAGAACGCGCTGGGTGGAACCGGGCAGTGGGAAATTGCCGAACCCTCGGGGGCGAAGCCGCTCGTGGCTGGAGGAGCGGAAGGAATCCTCTACGGCGGTTGTCTTTCGATGCTGGCAGCCTCGCTGGGCACTGAGCACGAAGTTCACACCGCTGGCACGATTCTTTTTGTGGAAGATATTGCGGCCAAACCATACCAGATCGATCGCATGTTGATGCAGTTGAAACTCGCGGGCAAGCTTGAGGATGTGCGCGGCATGGTCTTTGGAGAAATGCTCGACTGCCGTCAGAGTCCCGATCAGGATTACACCCTGCAAGAAGTGGTTCTGCGCATCGTAGCCGACCTCAAGATTCCGGTGGCGTTCGGCCTGCGCTCCGGTCATGTCTCGCGCGCCAACATCACGCTCCCGCTGGGCGTGCGATCACGGCTCGAAGTGGGCGCTGCAGTCAAACTGACGATTCTGGAGTCCGCAACCATCCCATGACTACGCCTAAACACATTCACCTCATCGGAATCTGCGGCACCGCGATGGCTTCGCTGGCCGGCATGTTGCAAGAACGCGGTTTTCGCGTCACCGGCTCGGATGCAGCCTCGTATCCGCCGATGTCCACGTTTCTCGATTCGTTAGGCATTCCCGTGGCGCAGCCCTTTGCCGAGTCGAACCTCGATCCTCGCCCCGATCTTGTGGTGGTCGGTAACGCGCTTTCCCGCGGCAACGTGGAACTCGAGCGCTTGCTCGACGAGCGCATCCCGTTTTGCTCGCTGCCCCAGATTCTGCACGATGAATTCCTTGTGGGGAAAGACGTTCTGGTGGTTGCCGGAACCCACGGCAAGACCACCACAACCTCCATGTTGGCGTGGATCTTCGAGACCGCCGGACTGCAACCTTCGTTTCTGATTGGCGGCATCGCTGAAAATTTTGGCCGCAGCTTTGGCCTCGGTCGAGGACGCCACTTTATCCTCGAAGGCGACGAGTACGATACCGCATTCTTCGATAAAGGGCCAAAGTTTTTGCACTACTTTCCGGATTCCGTGATTCTCACCTCGGTTGAATTCGATCACGCCGATATTTACCGGGACCTCGACGCGGTCGAAACCGCTTTCAAGCGGCTCGTAAACCTGGTGCCGCGACGTGGGCGCATCATCGCTTTCGATTCCGGGGAGAGCGTGAAACGCTGCCTGCTAAAAGCTTTTTGCCCGGTTGAATGCTACGGCCAATCCGAGCACCCCGACTGGCGAATTGCAAACCTGAAACTGGAAACGGAGCGAACTTCATGGTCCGTGCTGCGGGTTGGTAAACCGTGGGCCGATTTCGAATTTCCGCTGGGCGGCGAATACAACGTCTGGAACGCCACTGCCGCCGCGGCCCTGGCCGCGAATTATGGAATTGCCAAAGAGGCGATTGCCCAGGCTCTTAAAACCTTTCGCAGCGTGAAGCGCCGTCTCGAAGTGAAAGCCGAGATTGACGGCATCACCATCATCGACGATTTCGCCCATCATCCCACTGCCATTGAACAGACCATCCGCGCCTTACGCGCGCGCTATCCCCGATCGCGGCTCTGGGTGGTGCTTGAGCCGCGTTCGAATACCATGCGCCGCAACGTTCTGCAGGAAGCGCTCGCCAGCAGCCTGGCCTTGGCCGATCAGGTGGCCATCGCGGCGATCTTCAAGTCCGAAGCGATTCCCGAGGCCGAACGCCTCGATCTCAATCGAGTCGTCGACGAGATCGGCGAGCGTGGAAAGAGCGCGCGCATCTTCGCCGACGCCGATGCCATCGTGAATGCTATCGCGCCTGAACTGCGCCCAAATGATGTGGTTGCCATCCTCTCCAACGGTGGTTTCGGAGGCATCTATGAAAAGCTGCCCCAACGCTTGCGAGCCGGGAAGTTTGAGGGGAAGAAGTCCGCGGTGCAGAAGTCTGGGGTCAACAACTAAGTGTTCCGCACCATTCTCATGCTGCTTTTCTGGACGGTCGCGCTGCCGGTAGCGGCGCTCCTCGGTTTCCCCTGGACCTATCTCACCAAAGACATCACTTTTCTCTACCGCGGCTGCATGTTCGCCGCCTTCACCGGCGTCCGCATCGCCGGCGTGAAGGTTCAGACCGTGGGGCTCGACAAGATCGATCCGGCAAGAACGTACATCTTCATGTCGAATCACATCTCCAATCTCGATCCTCCGATTACTCTGCCGCTGATCCCGCGCCGCACTTCCGTGATGGTGAAAAAAGAATTGTTCAAAGTCCCAATCCTGAAACAGATCATGCTGATCGGATCGCTCGTCCCTGTAGATCGCGGCAACCGCGACGCCGGCATCTCGGCCGTGCGCGACGCCGTCAAAGCCATCCAGCAGGGACTCAATATGACCATCTATGTGGAAGGGAAGCGTTCTTTTGACGGCAAACTTTTGCCCTTCAAGAAAGGCCCTTTTTATCTCGCCGAAGAGTGCAAGGTTCCAGTCGTCCCCATCACAATTTCCGGGACGGAAGAGTGCATGCCGAAAGCGCGCTTCGCCATCCGTCCGGGAATGGTGACGGTGCAATTCCACGATCCCATCGAACCCGCCGATTTCGGAGACCGCGATTGCCTGATGGCGAAAGTGCGAGCGGCCATCAATCGTGGGCTTCCCGAAGACTTGCGGGAGTAGCAGGAGGTTGATTGCTCTTGAACCCCCGACATTAACTGCCGCTGCGCTGAGTTGGCGGCGGATGAGCGCCACCCGCCATCTATAAGAAGATGGACCCCACTTGCCTCAGCGGGAAACAGCGCTAGGTTTGTAGGCGAATGGTCGATTTGCGAAACCAGATAAACGGCCTCTCCGCGAGCAGAATTTCTCCGCTTGAAAAGCGCTACTACTTAGCGTCCCCTTGCTAGTGTTGGACTGATGAGATAACTGTGACAGGATCCGGCGGCCCGCTCGTTCTGCCTGGGACGAGAAAAAATCAGTCGCGCTCCGACAGCTTTTTGACTGTCTTGGCGATTTCGGGGAGCTTGGCGTAGACGGCGCAGCACTTCAGCCACAGGCGGTGGTCGATGGCGGGGGCGCCGCTGACCATGACTCCCGGGGCGACATCGTGGGGAATGCCGCTTTGGGCGATGGCGATGGCTCCATCGCCGATTTTTACGTGGCCACTGACCCCAACTTGTCCGGCCAGGATTACGTGGTTGCCTACATTCGTGGTGCCGGCAAGGCCGACCTGGGCGCAGAGCAGGGTATCGTGGCCGATGGTGCAGCTGTGGCCGATGTGGACCAGGTTGTCGATCTTCGCGCCGCGTCCGATGCGGGTCTCGCCGATGCTGGCGCGGTCGATGCAGGTGTTGGCCTGGAGCTCGGCGTCGCTCTCGACTACGACGTTGCCGGACTGGACAATCTTGTGCCAGCGGCCGGTCTCCTCATTCTTGGCGAAGCCAAAGCCGTCGGAGCCCACGACCACGCCGTTCTGGAGGAGGACGTTGTCTCCGAGGTGGCAGAATTCTCTGACAACCGCGTGGGCGTGGGCGAAGAAATTGTTGCCGATGGTTACTCCGCGATAGATGACTACGTGGGCGAGGAGGACGGCGTTATCTCCGAGGATGGCGTCTTCGTCGATCACAACGTAGGGGCCGAGGTGCGCATTTTTGCCGAGCTTGGCCCTGGGATGGACTACGGCGGTGGGGTGGATTCCGGGGGCGTAGGTGGGGGGATGGTAAAAAAGCTCGAGGGCCTGGGCCCAGGCGAGGTACGGGTTCTTGCTGCGCAGCATTCCCGTGTTAATGGTGGGAAAATTCTCGGCGACGATGACGGCCGAGGCCTTCGTGGTTTTCGCGGCGGCGTTGTATTTGGGATTGGAGACGAAGGTGAGTTGGCCGGGGGCGGCGTGTTCAATGCCGGCTACGCCGGTGATTTCGGTGTCGGGGGCGGCGTTCTCGATGCGGGCGTTCAGGGCTTTGGCGATGTCGGATAGTCTCATAGCGGTGTCTGGGGAGAATTGTAGCGGAGGCTGGCGGGTGGCGGGTTGGAGATTGGGGCGGGGGCACTGGTACCGGTGCGAGTCTTGCGCGTCCTAGGATAGTCTCGACTGACTATTGTTCGAAGAGGGTTACCTGGCGGGCGTCGGGTTGAGAGCCTCGGCGGCGGTTGGCGGAGCCGATTACGGCCAGGACGGTGACGGAGGTCAGGGCTTCTCTGGGGACGAACACGCGCTGAGTGTTGGAGCGCAGGTCGGGAGGGTTCATGAGGAAACCTTCCGCCGGATTCTGGGTGAGGTCGTTGGGCAGGATGCCTTCAATGACGTCGTTGTCTTTGAACTTGAGGCGAACCCAGAGGCCTTCGGTGCGGGGGCGGGTGGTGAAGGTCTTGCGGAGCATGAGGTCGGTGTCGGAAAATTCGCGGACAAAATAGACGGCCTTGATGTCGCGCAGGTCGATGGCGACTACGTTGCCGGAAGTATTGAGCAGTTCAAGTTTGCCATCGACGACAAAGTTGGCGGGAGCGACGTGGCCGCTGATGGAGTCGCGGTCGTGTTTCCGCACGATTACTTTCTTGTGGGTCGAGGACATTGATGCTGGGTCGCTTTCCCTTCTAAATTGCAGATCCAAGCTTACTTCCAGCGATTCGGGCAAATCCGCAACCGACTCGCGGGGCGATTTCACGGACAAGAGTGTCCGCGCCACACAACAACGCGCCACCAGCTTGGATTCTCGCACTTTCCGGAAAAATTCGTACAGTTTGTGCCTTCACAGTAGCCAAACGGTAAACCTTGTGTTATTTTCTCTAGTTTACTGAAAGTTAAGTTTGCGGTATAAGTCTAATGTCTAGAGGGATTTAGATTCAGCCCGACAGGCAACTCGCCGAGATGCGAGTGGTTTCCCTGTGGAAATCCTGTGAATAACGCCCCGGTCGAGCCGTAGCAGTGCCACCGCCAGGCGACTAGGAAGGCATGGCCGATTACATATATACGCTGGAAACCCGGCTCTCGCCGGACCAACAGAAGGCAGTCAGTCTCGTCCTAGAGGCCGCGAAGGCGGCGGGGATGAATCTATATCTCACCGGTGGGGCCATCCGCGACATCATCACTGGTTTTCCGATCCGCGATCTGGATTTCACGGTTCAAGGCAACGCGCTGAAACTTCAGAAAGACCTGGAGAAAGCGGGCGCGGTGGTGGGAGACGCGGACGACGAGACCCGGACTTTACTTTTGACGTTGCCGGGCGGAGTGCGGGCGGAGATCGCGATGGCGCGATCGGAGCGCTACGACAAGCCGGGCAAACCTCCGCAAATGGCTCCAGCCACGATTATCGAAGATCTCCGGAGGCGCGATTTCACGGTCAACGCCATGGCGCTTTCGATGAATGAAGGATCGCGCGGGTTGTTGATGGATCCGTTTAACGGCGTGGCCGACATTGAAGCGAAGGTAATTCGAGTGCTGCACAATTACGCGTTTCTCGAAGACCCTTCGCGGATGATCCGGGCGACGCGCTTCACGACGCGCTTCCACTGGCCGCTGGAAGAGCGGACGCAATCGCGTTACGAATCGGGCAAAGAAAATAACTACATCGAGTACATACGAAGTTCGAGCATTGGTTATGAGATCGAACAGTTGGCCTATGAGGATGACGCGCTGGGCGTGCTCAAGGCATACGAAAAAGAAGGATGGCTGAAGGTCCTGAATCCGCGTTGGAGCACGGCCAAGGTGGACACGGCCGGGCTGGGCGCGCTGATGAAGACGCGACAGCAGATGAACGAACTTGGCTACACGCCGGAAGTGGCGCCGGCAGTGCTGCATTTTCTGACGGAGCGGCTGGGGGATAAGGATATTTCGGATTTACGGCGGGCGATTCCGCGCAAGGATCTGGTGGAGGGGTGGAAGGATCTGGATGCGAACGCCCACAGTCTGGCCAAGCGATTAATGGGGAAGGAAGCGGCGACGCCGTCGCGGACGTGGCAATTGTTGTCGGCGGCGCGTCCGGAGATGATTCTGTTTCTGGCAATCACGGCGCGGCAGCAGGCGGTGTCGCAGAAGATCAAGAATTTCTTCACGAAATGGCGGCAGGTGCAGCAGAAGATTCCGTTGCCGGAGATGACGGAGTTGCACATCACGCCGCAGTTCCCGGCGTATCCGAAGATTGCCAACGACGTATTCATGCTGTTGCTGGATGGGAAGCTGCGATCGCGGACGGAGACGCTGAAATATCTGAAGCCGCTGGCGCCACCACCACCGCCACCACCGCCGCCACCACCGGCGAAACGGGGCAGGGGAGCGAAAGCGGCGGCAGCGGTTGCTGCGGCGGCTCCGGCCGAGACCGGCAAAGCGGGCGGCAAGGGTAAGGGCAAGGGAAAAGCGGCGGCAGTTCCGGCGGCAGTGCCCGTGCCGGTGGCGGAGAAGTCGGTGGCTGCAAAGGGTGCGGTCGCGGGCAAGGCGGCGGCGCCAGCGAAGGCGGCCGCTCCAGCGAAGGCGGCCCCTCCGGCCAAAGCGGTGGTGGTGAGCAAGGCGGCGAAGGCTCCGGCGAAGAAGGCGAGCAAGCCGGCGAAGGCAGGCAAGGCTCAGGCTGGCAAGAAGAAGAAATAAGGTGGCGGTTGGAAGGGCAGCGGGCAGGAGTGCCCGCACTACCCGGGCCGGATCTTCTCGTGGCTACGCGGGAGCGTTTGCGGAGGTGAAAGTGCGTTATAATGGCGGTATGCGGCGCTCTTTCTCCATGGCCTCCATGGCGGGGTTCACGGCGGCGTTGGCGGTTGTGGTGGCGTTGCCGGGTTGGGCACAGGGACACGGCGGTTCGCACGGCGGCTTTTCTTCGCACTCCTCTGGTTCTGCGCATGTTGCTGCGGCGCACGTTTCTTCTTCCTCTTCCATCCATGCTTCTTCGGGGCGAGTTTTCGCGGGACATGCTTCCGCAGGACAAGGTCCGTTCCGCGGGGTAAATTCCGGGCGGGGCGGGATTCGGCCGGGGCGGAACTCCTACAATTATCGCGGGGTTTATGGGCGGCGTGGTTATTACGCTTATGGAGGATACTACCCGTACGGGTATTACGCATGGTATGCCGACCCTCTGTATGACACCAGCGATCAGGACGCGTATGCGGACGAGTATGGCGGGGCTCCTTATCAGGATGGCTATCAGGGCGATGGGGCGCAGGGCGATTTGCAGAGCGATGTGAAGGAACTGAAGGGCAAAGTGGATCGCTTGCAGTCGGATGTGGAAGCGCGCAATCGTCCCAAGCCGGAAGCGGAACCGGAGACGGCACTGGTGTTCCGCGACCAGCATGTGATGGAAGTTCGGAATTATGCGATCTCGGGTGGAATGGTGTGGGTGCTGAACGAGGACGTAGCGAAAAAGATTCCGCTGGACCAACTCGATCTGGATGCGACGGTGAAGATGAATGGCGAGCGCGGCGTGGATTTTCAGGTGCCGGGACCGACGCTGTCGATCATGATTGTGAATTAGATAGAACCTATCCTGAAAGTATTCTCGAAGAGCATTCCCGGCGTGAACTCCAGGCAGTCTGAAATTGCACTGATTTCAGGCGTTGCGTGAATTCCTCCAGACATTAGAATGAAGTCGTCCTGCGAGAGCTTGACGCCATCCCGCGAACCAGGAGAGGGCGGCCTTGCCCTCAGGGGCTAAAGCCCTCTGGTCGTTCTTAATGCTGCGGCGGAAGTCGGGCGAGAGCTTTGTGGCGAGTTCCTGAAAATCGAAAAGCTAAGAGCGAGAAGTTGAGAGCGAAGAGCGAAGAGCCCAAACCTTCATGAGCCAAGATCAATTCGTACATCTGCATTTACATAGCGATTATTCGCTGTTGGACGGCGCTTGCGACGTGGAAAAACTGGTGGAGCGCGTCCACGAACTGGGCATGCCGGCGGTGGCGATGACCGATCACGGCAACATTTTTGGGGCGGTGCATTTCGTGAATGCGGCGCACAAGGTTGGGGTCAAACCGATTGTGGGCTGCGAGCTCTACATCTGCAAGAAGGACGACCACGTGATTACGCGGACTCCGCCCGACGGCGACACGTACAACCACCTGTTGGTGCTGGCGGAAAACGAAGAAGGCTATCGCAATCTGGTGAAGATCACGTCGGAGGCATCTCTGCACGGTTTTTACTACAAGCCGCGAGTGAGCAAGAAATTTCTTGCAGAACATTCGAAAGGGCTGATCGGACTTTCGGGATGCCTGAAGGGCGAAGTAGCGGAACGCTTGACGGAAGGAAACTACGATGCGGCGCGGGCGGCCGCGGGGTTTTATCGGGACTTGTTTGGCAAGGATAATTTTTATCTGGAGATTCAGGATCAGGGCCTGGAGATGGAGCACCGCATCCGGACGGGGTTATTCCAGTTGGAAAAGGATCTGGGGCTGCCGATGGTTGCGACCAATGACAGCCACTATCTTTGCGAAGACGACGCGCATGCGCAGGATGTGATGCTTTGTATTCAGACGGGGAAGTCGATTCAAGAGACGAACCGGATGAAATTCGAAGGCTCGCAGTTCTATGTGAAGAACGGCGAGGAAATGCTGCGCGTATTCAAGGACGCGCCGGAGGTGATCCGGCGCACGCTCGATATTGCGGAGCGCTGCAATCTAAGGCTGGAGAAGGTTCCCAGCCCGTTTCCGCATTTTGACGTGCCCGAGGGCTACACGCTCGACAGTTATTTCGAGCACATCACGCGGCAGGGATTCGCGCGGCGCATGGAGAATTTGCGCGGGGCCGCGGCGAGCGGGAAGCTCAAGCACTCGCTGGCGGAGTATGAGCAGCGGCTGGCGCGCGAGATCGCGATTATTCAGCAGATGAAGTTCTCGGGATATTTCCTGATCGTATGGGACTTTATCCGGTATGCGCGGGAACGCGGCATTCCGGTGGGTCCGGGCCGGGGGTCGGCAGCGGGAGCGGTGGTGGCGTATGCCTTGGGGATCACGGACATCGATCCTCTGCAGCATGAACTGATATTCGAACGCTTTCTGAACCCGGAACGAATTTCGATGCCGGATATCGATATTGATTTCTGCATGAACCGGCGCGGGGAAGTGATCGAATATGTAACCCATAAATATGGGCGGGAGAATGTAGCGCAGATCATTACGTTCGGTACGATGGCGGCGAAGGCGGCGATCAAGGATGTGGGGCGGGCCATGGATATGCCTTACAGCGACGTGGACCGGATTGCGAAGATGGTGCCGACCACGCTGAATATCAAGCTCGACCACGCGCTGAAAGAGTCGGTGGCGTTGCAGGAGGCGTATCAGAAGGATCCGCAAGTGCGGCAGTTGATGGATACGGCGCGGAAGCTGGAAGGCCTGGTTCGAAATTCCGGCGTGCATGCGGCGGGGGTGGTGATCTCGCCGCGTCCGCTGATTGAACTGGTGCCGTTGCACAAGACGAAGAACGACGAAATTGTCACCGCCTTCGATATGGTGGCCATCGAAAAGATGGGCCTGTTGAAGATGGATTTCCTGGGGCTGACGACGCTGACAATTGTGGACGACGCGCTCAAGCTGATTGCGCAAAAGGGAACGAATCTGAAGCTGGAGGACATTCCGCTTGAGGACGAGGAGACGTACCAGAAAGTATTCCATCGGGGATTGACGTCGGGAGTGTTCCAGTTTGAATCGTCGGGGATGAGGGATGTTCTGCGGCGGTACCAGCCGAACTCGATCGAAGATCTGACGGCATTGAATGCGCTCTACCGGCCGGGGCCGATTCAGGGCGGGATGATCGACGACTTCATCGAGCGCAAACATGGACGGCGGAAGATCGAATACGACTTGCCGGAGCTGAAGGAGATTCTTCAGGAGACGCTCGGGGTTTTCGTCTATCAGGAACAGGTGATGCAGACGGCGAACAAGTTGGCGGGCTACTCGCTGGGAGAAGCGGATCTGCTGCGGCGGGCGATGGGCAAGAAAAACGCGGAGGAGATGGCGAAGCAGCGGGAGCGTTTCGTGCAGGGAGCGACCAAGAACGGGTTTCCGCCGAGAAAGATCGAGAAAATTTTCGATCTGATGGCGCAGTTTGCGGGATACGGGTTCAACAAGTCGCATTCGGCGGCGTATGCGCTGCTGGCGTATCACACGGCGTATTTGAAGACGCATCATCCGGTGGAATTTATGGCGGCGCTGCTGACTTCGATCACGGGCGATACGGATAGCGTGGTGAAGTACATCAACGAATGCCGGGAGATGGGGATTGCGGTGGAGCCTCCCGATATCAACGTGAGCGATGCGAATTTTACGCCGCACGGGCAGGCGATTCGCTTTGGGCTGGCGGCGGTGAAGAATGTTGGCGGAAATGCGATCGAGTCGATTGTCGCGGCGCGGAAAAAGCTGGGGAGGAATTTCAAGTCATTTTACGAATTCTGCGAAGAGGTAGATCTGCGGCTGCTGAATAAAAGGGTGCTGGAGTCGCTGATCAAGAGCGGGGCGATGGACGGATTCGGACGGCGGGCGCAGTTGATGCAGGCGCTGGACACGGCGATCGAGCAGGCGCAGAAAGCGCAGCGGGACGCGGAATCGGGGCAGCACGGGCTGTTTGGCGTGTTTGACGATGAAACGGCGCAGGAGGCGAACGCGGCGCTTCCCAATACGCCGGACTGGGACGAGCATACGCGGCTGGCGGCGGAGAAGGAAATTCTGGGATTCTTTATCACCGGGCATCCCATGGAAAAGTACAAAGAGAAACTGGCGGATTTGAACGCGCTCTCCACCGAAGGGATTGCGGCGATGAAGAAATCGACGGGGAAGGATGAGAACATCACGACCGCGGGATTGATCTCGGGATTGCGGGTGGCAAAGTCGCGTCGAGGGGAGTTGTGGGCGCAGGCGGCGCTGGAGGACATGTCAGGGAAAGTGGAGCTGCTGATTTTTCCAGAGGCTTACCGGAAGCTGGCGGAGAAGGTGAAGCTGGAAGTCCCGGTGCTGATTCGGGGCGGGGTGCGGATTGAAGAGGGGGCGAATCCGAAAGTGACGGCGAATGACATTATTCCGCTGGACGAAGCGAAGGTGCCGTTGCCGAAAGCGCTGCGCATACGGATTCCCCTGGAGAGCGCGACGGACGGGACGGTTGATGCGCTGCACGCTTTATGCAGCGAGCGCAAGGGCGAAGCGAAGGTGTTGTTTGACGTGGAGCGGGATGGCGATTTCATGGTGGTCATGGAAGCCGAAGGCTATAATGTGATGCCAGACCGCAATTTTCTAGGCCGGGTGGAAGAGTTATGCGGACCCGGCAGCGTGCGGGTCATCAGTTAGCGAGCCGGATGGGCAGTAAGAGCGGGGCGAGGGCCTCTGACCCGTCCTCGGTCGGGCGAGGTTTTAGAAGCGCGTGCGCATGACTCGAGCGAAGATAAAGCGGGCAGAGAAGTTGGCTCCGGGCGCGGACCTGGCGGCGACCAATGTACCGGCAAACGGCCCGGAAAATGGCTCGACGAATGGCAAGGCGAGTGCGGCCATCGCGGGCGCGGAGTTCATGCTCTCGATGGTGGAAGAGCATCATACGCGAAGGAATGGAAACGTCATCAGAATGGAATCAGGAATGAAACCGGAGCAGGAGTTGGAAAAGATCGAGGAGCAGATCACGCGACTGCAGGGGCTGGAGGGCCAGAACGGGGAAACGCTCCGCGAGATCAAGCAGTTGCATGACCGCGTGGACGGTCTGCGTCGCGAGATCTCTTCCCATCTGGGCGCATGGGAGCGAACGGAACTGGCGCGGCATCCGCAACGTCCTTATACGCTGGATTACGTCGAGCGCCTATTCACGGACTGGAGCGAAATTCACGGGGATCGGGGGTTTCGAGACGATCCGGCGATTGTGTGCGGGATGGCCCGCTTTCACGGTGAGGAAGTGATCGTGGTGGGGCAGCAGAAAGCGCGGGACGCAAAGCAGCGCGTGTATCGGAATTTCGGCATGTCTCATCCGGAAGGATATCGGAAGGCGCTGCGGGTGATGAAGATCGCGGAGAAATTCAAGCGGCCGATTCTTACGTTTGTGGACACCGACGGGGCCTATCCCGGACTGCATGCCGAAGAGCGGGGACAGGGAGAAGCGATCGCCCGCAATCTGCTGGAAATGGCGCGGCTGGAGGTTCCAATCATTGCGACTGTGATTGGGGTGGGCGGGAGCGGCGGGGCGCTGGCGATTGCGGTAGCCGACCGGGTGCTGATGATGGAGAACGCGGTGTACTCGGTCATTTCGCCGGAAGGCTGCGCGTCCATCATGTGGCGCGATGCCAGCAAGAAAGCGCTGGCGGCGGAAGCGATGAAGATCACGGCGAAAGACTTGAACGAACTGGGCTGCATCGACGGCATCGTTCCCGAGCCGGCCGGAGGCGCGCATACCGATCACGCTGAAGCGGCAGCGCTGCTGGATGCGGCGCTGCAACAGCATCTGGGGGCGATCCGGCAGTTGCCAACCGGCGAATTGCTGGAAACGCGCTATAAGAAATTCCGCAACATGGCGCAGTTTTTTCAGGTGGAAGCGTAAGAACGGCGATCTCAGGCATGCTGGGTGGGGATGCCATGGCCCAATTGGTCATCCGGAATATCGAGAACACCGTCAAGGCTCGATTGCAATGCCGTGCGCGCCGGAGCGGCCGCAGCGTGGAAGCAGAAATCCGCAATATTTCGAGTAACGCTGCGGTTGAAGCACCTCTTCCGGCAGGCGGGTTGGGGAGCGAAATCGCCGGCTTGTATACCAAGATCGGGCTTGAATCCGGCATTCCAGAACTGCGCGGACACAGAGTTGATCCGCGATCACACTAACTACGCTGGAAAATTCTCAGTTGGTGCGATGGCCTGATTTCGACAGTTATAATCGATACATGCTGAACCAGCGTCGGATCGCCCTATCTGCGGTAACGCTGTGCTTCTTCTCGGTGGTTGGCATGGATTCGGTCTTTGTCACGTCGGTGAATGGGCCGTCGAGAATGTGTCCTTTCACGGCTGGCGACAACTGCTTGCGGAACTGCTGTGCGCTTAGCGCAATCGGTAACTGGCTGTGAAAAATCCCCCATAGCTCTCATTGACCAGCCAGAAAAGCGAGCAGACAGCGTAAACTTGTTCAATCGCTGTTTTCGCCAATGTCACCGTTCAGTTCTTCATAACGGGCGCTATCTTGCTGATGAAAAGACCATTATCGCTACATTGAGAATTCAGCGATTCTCCAGTTGACGCAACTGGGCGGCGACGTGAAAAGCCTAAGGAGGAACGCTTCATGCGATCCCTTCGTCTTGTTTTGCTAAGCTTGATCTGCTCGCCGGCCGGTCTGGCCAGCGTGCTGTTATTGGCGCAATCGGTACACGCGCAAACCTTGACCACCCTCCACAGCTTCATCGGCGCTCCCCACGATGGTGCAAATCCCACTGCGGGCGTAATCCTCGATTGCTGAGGGCAATCTCTATGGCACTACCACGATCGGGGGCGAGCATTGCTCTCAGGGCTGTGGGACTGTGTTTAAATCGACTCCCACCGGAGTGGAATCAGTTCTCTACGCCTTCTACGGCGGCATAAACGCTGATCCAAACTCCAGCTTGATCTTCGACGTGACCGGCAATCTCTATGGCACAACCGCAGGAGGCACCGTATTCAGGCTAAGAGACCAGCGTTATCGAAAAATCCTCTACGGCTTCAAGCAGACAGACAACGGACTGAGGCCCATGTCTGGCTTAGTCTCGGATGCGCAGGGCAACTTCTATGGCACGACTCAATACGGCGGCACCGGTGAGTGCGACGGTGCATTGCCCGGTTGCGGTGTGGTGTATAAGCTGACTCCCGCAGGCGTGGAGACGGTTCTCTACAGCTTCAAGGGGAAATTTGATGGCGAGTATCCCCAGTCTGTGCTTGTTCGCGATACACGAGGCAATCTCTACGGCACCACCGAATACGGAGGCGCTTCGGGCTACGGCGTGGTATTTAAGCTGACGGCCACCGGCAAGTTCAGTGTGCTCCACAACTTTACAAGCTCTCCAGATGGAGCGCTTCCTCTCGCGGGCTTGGTGACGGACTTGCACGGCAATCTTTACGGCACCACGATCGAGGGTGGAACCACAGGTTGTCTTTTCGGATGTGGCACCATCTTTAAGTTGACGCCCTCCGGCAAAGAGACCGTGCTTTACCGTTTCACCGGCACCCCGGATGGGTCAAACCCCTACGCCAGCGTGGCCTTCGATGCGCAGGGCAATCTCTACGGCACGACCGCAGGTGGTGGCGCGAATGACCAAGGCACCGTCTTTGAGTTGACTCCAAGTGGCAATGAAACGGCGCTCTACAGTTTCTGTGCGCAGACGAACTGTACCGATGGAGCTTTTCCCCAGGCAGGCGTCTCACTCGATGCCCAGGGCAATCTCTACGGCACAACCATCCTCGGCGGCACGAAAAACGATGGAACTATCTTCAAAGTGACGCCTTGACCCACTCCATCGTGGTGGACGTAATATCGCCATTACACTCGTTGGTCAGCTTTCAGGCATAGAATGCCTTATGCGCCGGGTACTGCTGTTTTTCGGGAGCCTTGCCACTGGGGTGTTGACGATTGTGCTGTCGCTGGCCTTACTGGTTGTGTCGCTCTCTATGTACGACAGGTATGTTCTGGGAATTGCCTCAGACGGGTCGATCGGTTGGGACCCTGTTTCGATCTACGGACGATATTGGGTGATCGGCATTCCACTACTCATCTTCGGCCTTGGTTGCAGCGCCGGTTACTGGTTTCTGCGCAAGCGATTGCATTGCTAGACCAGCGGTCCCTAGATTGTAGTTGTCGTTATATCGCCTTTGCGCTCAAAACCCAGACCGACGGGCGAACAGATGGCGCAAAGTTGTGAGAACGCCTGGTTACGTCAACTTCATCGTTCGAGCTCTGACCTGCCGCTCCGCATCAAATAAATCGCGGATGTTCTTCATTCTCTCTGGGAAATATTGCGCGAGCCAATCGAGCCAGATGTCGATGGAGTTGCCAAATGGGTAGCATTCCAGAGAAGCGCCGCTCTCCAACAACAATCTGACGAACGACGGATGGCCGGTGTGCGCTGCGAGGGAGAGAGCCGTGTCGCGGTGATTGTTCCGTCTGTCAAGGTCGGCACCTTTTTCGATGAGCAGTCTTCCAATGCTTGTGTCGCCCTCCATTGCAGCAATCATCAGCAGTGTCCAAGAGTACTGATTACAAAGATTGGGAGACAGCCCCTCCTCCAATTCCTTTCGGAGATGGACGATGTCGCCCCTCTTGATGACTCTGCTCACCTCGTCGAAGGTCGTCACCCACAACCCCTTCTGGCTTCCTACAGTCAGGAAATCGAGTTCAATTGTAATCGCGCTTCCGGTGCCTGAGAGTCAGTTGGCGAAAAATCCCCATTTCACTAACTACCCCGGAACTATCCAACCGTCTGACGCACTACGATCAATGTCTGATAGACTGCGGATCCTCGCTGGCCGCACCGCGTCGCTCGAAAAGCGGTAGCGCCGGGGATCCGGTCGCTGGGGTTGACAAAGTCTTTTCTAAGCAGCTACAAAATCGGCAAATGCAGACAGGGCTGCACCAGGAAATCCAGAGCGTTGATTTGGCGTAGCGCCTGATCGACCAGCGCGGCGGGGCATTCTTCCAGCGTAATCAGAAAAGGCAAATGTGATTTCGGGCAGCCGGGCTTCTGGACGACGGCATCGATGTTGATGCCGCAATCGGAAAGAATGGTGGCGAGGCTGGCGATGATGCCGGGACGGTCTTTCACCAGAAAACGCAGATAGTGCCTGGTGGTGAAGTCGGCGGTGACGGTGGGTGTTTTCTCGGAGGGCTGACCGAGATCGGTGATGGCGGCCTGCTTGGAACGGGCGATGGCCAGAATATCGGACACGACCGCGACGGCGGTGGGGTGTCCGCCGGCGCCGTGGCCTCCAAATACGGTTTCGCCGCCGTAGGTTCCGGTGGCTACGACGAGGTTCTTGCTGCCTTCGACGCGCGCCAGGGGGGATGAGAGTTCGACGAGCGCGGGTTGGACAGCGGCGAGCAGGAGATCGGGTTTCGATTCGGGTTTCAATTCCGCCCAGGAAATCTGGCGAATGGTGCAGCCGAGCTGATTCGCGTATTCAAAATCAACCGCGTCGATGGCGGCGATGGAGCGGGCCAAAATGTCTTCAACTCTGACATTGCAGTGCAGTCCGACGCGGGCGAGGATGGCGAGTTTGGCGCGGGCATCGAGGCCTTCGATATCTTCAGTGGGATCGGCTTCGGCGAAGCCCAGCTTCTGAGCTTCGCGCAGAGCGGTGGCGAAGGGAACGTTGTTCAACTCGATCTGGCTGAGGATGTAGTTGCAGGTGCCATTGAGGATGCCGCAGATTTTGAAAAGTTCATCGCCGGCCAGCCCTTGATGTAATCCCGAAATGACGGGCACGCCGCCGGCGACGGAGGCGCCAAATTCAATCTGCTGTTTCCTCTGGCGGGCGAGGCTGGTCAATTCAGGGCCGCAGCGCGCGATCAGTTGCTTGTTGGCGGTGACGACGGATTTGCCGGACTGGAGGGCGCGGCGAATCCAGTCTTCGGCAGGTTGAAGGCCGCCCATTACCTCGACGACGATGTCGGCGTTGGAAGACAGCACGTCGTCGATGTTCTCGGTCCACTGGACCGATGAGGGAAGCCAGTCGACTTTTTTTCGCGCCACGTTGCGATTGAGGACATGGGTGAGAGAGAGATGGGTGTTGGAGCGCTCGCAGAGGATTTTCGCCACTGAACTGCCGACCGTGCCAAAGCCCAGGAGAGCGACGTTGCAGACGGGCGCGGCTCCCTGGTTGGCGCTGGTCGCGGCATCGGGTGGAGTGGTCATTTTTTTATTATCTCCTTTCTATTATCTCCGAAACGGCAGGTATCTCCGAAACGGCGAGGCGCGTTTGGCGTCCGGTGGTAACCCGCGGGATCAGCGGTGGGCGCCTTCCGATTCGAGCGCTTTCCAGTTCGACCGAAGAAGTGGTCGAAAGGGAATGTCCGCCGATTCGTCTGTTGCTGTTCTGATTACCCCACTGTCCGCTTGTGGGCGCGTATAATAAGGCGTTTTCACTTCGAGGAAAGCTTGCGGGCTGCGGGATTCGCCCGATTAACAGGCTGTGGGATTCGCACCAGGAAAGGTCTAGGGATGGCGACGACTGATATTGTGCCCCGGGAAATGTCCGGCCAAACGGGGCAACGGCGGGTTGTCAACGACATGAGCATTCAGGTAGCTACGGTGAATGGCTCGGGGTCGCAGAGTTCGAACACGGTATTGTTGCGCAGCATTTTTCAGATGGGAGTGCCAATTTCGGGGAAGAATCTTTTTCCATCGAACATAGCGGGGTTGCCGACCTGGTACACGATTCGTGCGAATCAAGACGGCTACATTGCGCGCAAGAAAGAGATCGACCTGCTGATCGCGATGAATGCGGAGACGGCGCAGGACGATGTGAAGACGCTGGCGGCGGGAGCGGCGGTGCTCTATGACGAACCGCTGGCGCTGGATAAGGTGCGCGACGATCTGATTTATTACGCGGTGCCTTACGACAAACTGGCGGCGACGGTGGGGGCGGACGCGAAGCTGCGCAAGCTGATCAAGAACATGATCTATGTTGGGGTGGCGGCGCAACTGCTGGGGATCGATTATGCCGAAGTGGAGAAGGCGATCCGGAAGCAGTTCGCGACCAAAGTGAAAGCCGCAAACCTTAACCTGGCGGCGGCGAAGGCGGGGCGCGATTACGCGGCGGCGAATTTGACGAAGCGGGATCCGTTTTATATCCAGCGCATGAATAAGACGGCGGGGAAGATTATCGTCGACGGGAATTCGGCGGCGGCGATGGGGTGCATGTTTGCCGGATGCACGGTAGTGACGTGGTATCCGATCACGCCGTCGTCGTCGCTGGTGGAGACGATGATCGATTACATGAAGGAGTACCGGGTGGGACCGGACGGCAAGGCGACGTTTGCCATCGTGCAGGCGGAGGACGAACTGGCGGCGGTGGGAATGGTGATCGGGGCGGCATGGGCCGGGGCGCGATCGATGACGGCCACGGCGGGTCCGGGGATTTCGCTGATGGCGGAGTTCGCGGGGTTGGCCTACTACGTGGAGGTTCCAGCGGTGATCTGGAATATCCAGCGAGTAGGACCGTCGACTGGACTGCCGACTCGCACGGCACAGGGTGACGTGCTCTCGACCGCGTTTCTCAGTCACGGTGACACGAAGCACATCATGCTGTTTCCGAATTCGGTGAGCGAATGTTTCAGCATGGCGCAGGATGCTTTTGATCTGGCGGAGCGCTTGCAGACTCCCGTGTTTGTGATGTCGGACCTTGACCTGGGAATGAATAACTGGATGTCGGATCCGTTTCCATATCCGGAGAAGCCGATCAATCGTGGAAAAGTGCTGAGCAAGGCGGATCTGGAGAAGGCGGGTGGTTTTGCGCGTTACAAGGATGTCGATGGCGATGGGGTTGGCTATCGTACGTTGCCGGGGACGGATCATCCGGCGGCGGCCTATTTTGCGCGGGGCAGCGGACACAATGAGAAGGCGCAATACAGTGAACGTCCGGACGATTTCGAACGCAACATGGAACGGATCAATAAAAAGTTCGAGACGGCGCGGTCGATGGTACCGCGTCCGGAACTGGCGGGCAGCGGGCAGGCGAAGGTTGGGATTCTGGCCTACGGCACTTCGCACTGGGCGATTATCGAGTCGCGCGATCAACTGGCGAAAGAGCACAAGCTGGAGACGGACTATCTGCGCTTGCTGTCGTATCCGTTTACGCGGGAGGTGCATGACTTCATTGCAAGGCACGAGCGAGTGTACGTGGTGGAGCAGAACCGGGATGGGCAAATGGCAAGCCTGCTGAAACTCGATCTCAAAGCGGAATTGACGCCGCGCTTGCGGTCGATCTGCCATATCCATGGCTTGCCGATCGACGCGCGGTCGGTGACCGACGAACTGATGATGATGGAGGGAAAGTAAGATGGGGACCACGACCACGAACACGCCGGCACCGGCTCCTGCTCCTAAGACGAATCGTATCGGATTGCAGGTGATGGACTACCGGGGCGGGAAGACTACGCTCTGCGCGGGTTGCGGGCACAACGCGATTTCGGAACGAATTATCGACGCGATGTACGAGATGGGCGTGCCTCCGGAGCGGGTGGCGAAGTTCAGCGGCATTGGATGTTCGTCGAAGAGTCCCGCTTATTTCATGAACCGCTCACACAGTTTCAATTCCGTGCATGGACGAATGCCTTCAGTGGCGACGGGGGCGATGCTGGCGAACAAGAATCTGATTGCTCTGGGGGTGACGGGAGACGGCGACACGGTTTCGATCGGCGCGGGACAGTTCATTCACCTGATGCGGCGCAACCTGCCGATTATTTATGTGATCGAGGACAACGGTTGTTATGGCCTGACGAAAGGGCAGTTTTCGGCGACGGCCGATCTGGGGTCTACGCTGAAAAGCGGAGTGGTGAACGATCTGCCTCCGGTCGACACGTGCGCGATGGCGATTCAGCTGGGAGCGACGTTTGTGGGGCGGTCATTCTCGGGCGACAAGCGGCAGTTGCACACCATGCTCAAGGCGGCGCTGGCGCACCATGGCACAGTGATGCTGGATGTAGTTTCGCCGTGCGTTACGTTCAACGATCACGAAGGGTCGACGAAGTCTTATAAGTACATGCAGGCGCATGAGGAGCCGCTGCACGAAGTGAGTTTTGTGCCTGCGTTCGAGGAGATCAATGTCGACTATGATCCGGGGACAACGCTGGAAGTGACGATGCACGATGGATCGAGTTTGCGCTTGAAGAAGCTGGAGCAGGAGTACGATCCGACGGATAAGATTCAGGCGGTGCAGAGGCTGATGGAATCTCATGCCAAGGGCGAAGTGCTGACGGGCGTGTTCTACATCAATGCCAAGGCGCCTAGCTTTATCGATATGCTGAACGTTACGGATGAGCCGCTGGCAACGTTGCCGGAATCGGTGACGCGGCCGAGCCGGGAAGTGCTGGCGAAGTGCATGGCAGAGCTGCAGTAGAGTTAAGAATTGAAAACACGATGAGCCGGTTCCGCTGGGGATCGGCTCGTGCTGTTTGTGGAGCGTTTCGATTTCCGCCAGCCAGGCTCGCTGCCGAGCGCGGCTGGACGGGCGGGCGGCGCCAGTCGCTATGCGAGCGTGCAACATTCGACTTCTCTGCATCGGGCTAACTGCCCGGGTTAGCCCATGGTCAGCACCACGCGGAATCTGGCGCGGCCGCTGATCATCTGGTTATAGGCTTCGGCGGCTTTTTCCAGGGGATACTTTTCGATCATGGGACGGACACCGGAGAGGACGCTGAAATTCATGGTGTCCTCGGAATCGGTGGCGATGCCGGAGGCCCAACCCTGGAGCGCTTTGCTGCCGGTGATGAGCTGAATGGGAGTGACGTTAATAGGGTCGGCGCTGGCGCCGACTACGATGAATTTGCCGCGGCTGGATAGTCCGTTGAACAGGGCCGACATGGATTTGGAGTCGGGCGCAGTGGCGAGGATGACGGCTGCGCCGCCGAATTTCTGCAGTTCGGCGGCAGGATCGCCGGCGGAGGTATCGACGTAGTGAGCGGCGCCAAGTTTTCGGGCCAGGGCTTCTTTGTCTTTGCCGCGGCCGATGGCGAAAGTGCGGAAGCCCATCTGGCGGGCGTATTGAATGCCGAGATGGCCTAATCCGCCGATGCCCTGGATGGCGACGAGATCGCCGGCGCGGGCTCCGGAGTGGCGGAGGGCGTTGAAAACGGTGATGCCGGCGCAGAGCAGGGGCGCGGCTTCGGCGGCGGGAAGGTCGTCGGGGATGGCGGCTACGGCTTCGGCGGGCGTGACGAGGTATTCGGCGTAACCGCCGTCGTGGGTGATTCCGGTAATTTTTTCAAATTTGCAGTTAACGAAATCGCCGCGGCGGCAGGCCTCGCAGGTGAAGCAATGGCCGCCGTGCCATCCGACGCCGACGCGCTGGCCGGGCTTCCAGTTGGCAACATCGGCGCCGACGGCGTCGATGCGTCCGGCAATTTCGTGGCCGGGGATGCGGGGATAATTGATGCCGGGCCAATGGCCTTCTTTCACGAGCGCGTCGCTGTGGCAGATGCCGCAGGCTTCCACTTTAATTCTCACCTGGTTGCGGGCCGGATCCGGAATATTTCTTTCGACGAGTTCGAGATTGCCGCCGGCTTTGCCGACTTGAACCGCTTTCATTTTCGACATAAGGGTTTCCTCGATGAATTCGGATTTGACGGCTTTTGAAAAGCGAACCTGCTTGGGAAAAATATATGAGATGTGCGAACCAGCGGCTTGGACTCAGGATTCGCCTGCGCGGCCGGCAATGGGGATCGCTGGACTCTACGCCAAGAAACCTGGATTGATGTTGACAAGTAAGCAAGGCGTGCTGTACACGGTTGAGTTTCTGCCAGCGCCGGACTGCCCGGAGAGATCGCCATGACCAACTACTTTAACAGGAAGCGCGCGGTGGTTCGATCATGACGTCCCGCAGCCTCCCGCCGATTAAGATTCGCGACCTCAAGAGCATCGAAGACCTCAGCCAGTTGAAATCCGTCGAGAAAGAGGTCTGGGGCATGGTGGACGAAGATACGCTCCCGCTAACGCTCGCAATCGCCTGCGAGGCGGCCGGCAACATCTTTGTCGGGGCGTTTCATGGGGAAGGCGGTAAAGAAAAGCTGGTTGGCTTCGCATTCGGATTTCTAGGCCGGGAGCACGGAAGCACCACGGTTCATTCCCACATGCTGGCCGTTCTCGATGACTATCGCCACCTGGATCTGGGCTCACGGTTGAAGCAGGCGCAGCGCGAGCGTGCGATCGGCATGGGCATTCATGAGATGACCTGGACTTTCGATCCCCTGCAAAGTCGAAACGCCCACTTCAACTTCTCCAAGCTGGGCGTAGTTTCGGACAACTATAAGATCGATTTCTACGGCCCGGAAACATCGAGCATGCTGCACCGGAATGGTACGGACCGGCTGTGGGTGCGCTGGCTGCTCAATTCACGGCGAGTGCGAGATCGGCTGCAGAGATGTGCCGCGGGCAAAGACCCGCGGGTCGAAACGCTCGACGCCCTGAGGCTGCTGGCGCCGCTGGTGCGGTTCGATCCCAGCGGCAGGCCGGCAAGGGCCGAGCTCGCCGAGTCACTGGCCCGTCAGCGCGTCAGTATAGAGATCCCGGGCGATATCCTGGAGGTCGAGCGCAATGACATGGGACTGGCGCGCGAGTGGCGCGAAGCCACGCGCTGGGCGTTCTGCGAGGCGGTGAGAGCGGGATTCGTGGTCGCCGAGTTCTGCCGTGGCGTTCGCGGACAACAGGGGCCGGGGGCTTATTTGCTGCAACGAGGCACTATCAGCGACCTCATTCTGGAAGTGTAGTGCCTGGAAGTGTAGTGCGTTGAAAATAACGATCGTTGTATTGTCGGGGTATTGTGGGGTCGATCCGGCGTGAATTCTGGCGTTCGACGGGGACGTCAAAGGTGTTTTCCACGGGGGAACAAGGGGACACGGGGGGCATCGGCGACTCATAAAGGTCGATCTGCCGGACGCACCACGCTACGGTGCAGCGGCTGCCTTGCGGTGTTTCTGCAGTCGCTGCATGAAGGTATCGACCGGCACTTGAAATTCGCTGCGGAATAGATCGACGAGTGCGTCTTCATTTACGGCGCCTTCGCTGGTGGAGGATTGGAACATCACCACGCCATCCTCGGGCATGGATGTTTCCAAGCCGTCGGGCTCGACCTGAACCTCGGGAGATTCATCTTCGTTGTCGCGCAAGGCTTTGGCCATGCGTTGCGCCTGATGACGCTGCTCGCTGGTAGCGTGGAAAAACTGTACTCCCATCCCAAATTCAGGATGCGCGACCAGCACGACTCCTCCAGCGCGCATTTCGAGGTCGCCGGCCTTGATGGAAAGGATGAGACGCGTGCCTCTGGGGAACGGCGAGTTGGTCGTTAGATAGCAACCGCCGAGGCTGAGGTCGGTGAGCCGGCAACTTACGGGCGGGTCGTTCGGCTCCGGTTCTGGAAGCTGGCTGTTGAGCCACTGCCGGAGGATATTGCGGTCTTCGTCGGTAGCGTCTTTGAAGCGGACACCGGCAATATCACCGTTGCCCTCCCAGGCGAGTTCGCCATGAAGTTCAAGCTTGCCGTTCATGCCGGGCAAGTCGAGTGAGAAGCGCAAGGTGTTTTCTTTGGCGGCGCGCCCGATAAAGTGAATCGCCATGCCGCCTTCGCTGAGGTCAATCGTCTTCGCTTTGTAGCGCCCCGCCCCAAAGCACTCGACCGGTATCTCGACGGGCACGCGCATCTGCAGGCGACGCTCGCGCTTCATAAGCGCCCGGACCGCGCGAAAACTGGCTTTGGCCCGTTCAACGGCCATGGGCTTGTGGAGCACGAAGTGGGCGCCCATTTCGAATCCGCCTTTGAGGCCCACGGGAGCCTCGACCAGTACGATTCCCAGAGCGCGCTTGTTTACTGGAGCCGCTTTCGCTCCCCGGAACACGCTGCTGCTTTCGGCGGCGTTCACGCCATCGACGATGATCGCCTCGAAACGCTGGCGCGTGATTTGGCGCATGGCGGAATCCAAGGTAGAGCAATGCTCAACGTCAATTTCCAGGTCATTGAGTACCCGGCGTAGAACCCGTACCGTTCGATCGTCTTTACTCAGTAGCAGAGACTTCAAGTTCATGCTTCAGGTCCCGTCCCCCATGGCGCGCATTCGGGGTTTCGAACCCACTCGGGCTGAAATTTCTCCCATTGCACGTTCTGCTTCCACTCTAGGTTTATGAGTCCCGGCGGTCAACGCCACGGGCGCTCCTACGGTTACTGGAGTCACCCCCGTTTCCGTGCATGAGACTTCTCCGGAGCCGACTTTGCCGGGGGAGCGTATTGGTGGAAGGTCGCAAAGTGGTGCATACCGGTGACGGGAGGTTGGAAGGCGCACACTTTTTGGCTGCAGGTTGCAAGTGGCTGTTCGCAAAGGGGATAGAGGAATACGAACGAAGGAGGACACTTTTCTATTGACTTACATATAAAAACCTATTATTATCAATAGCTTCCGTGGAGGCCTGAGGGGCTGTAATGTTGGTCGATGCTGGTTCCGGCCGCATGAATCCCCTGGGCGCTTTCTGGAATCTAACAGTAGAGCGGTTTAAGGAATAAGTCCTTATCCCACAAGAGGGTATATTTTTCATGGCTAAGCGACGCGGAAACCCCAACTGGGGCAAGCCCGAGCCCATCGGCCCGGTGATTCCCACAGTTACTGAGTTCGAACAGGTTGTTCATGAGTATAAGCTCTCCCCAGATCAGTACTTGCGCTCTACCAGACTGCGGGAGTGGGCCCGACGCAACAAGAATTCCAAGTACATTCCCGAGCCTTTGCTTGAGGCGTGGGGTTTTGAAATCGAATCCACCCTGTAACCGCAGGGAACCGGGTTTACTGGGAGGGTCGCCGCTGGCGGCCCTTTCCTGTTTTAGCGGTATCGTTCTCAGATTCAATCGACTTATACTTCTCTCGGTTACTTTTCGATGGCGAGGAGGCTGGCGCTATGCTGGCAGGCATGAAGTTTGGCGGCTCGGAACTTGTTGGCCTGATCGTAGCGGTGAGCTTCGCGGCGGGGTTGAACGTTTACGCCACCGTTGCCACGCTGGGCTTGCTGGCGCACGCGGGGCTGCTCGACCTGCCCGCGGGGCTGCATTTGATCGCCAGTTGGTGGGTGATTGCCGCGTCAGGGGTACTTTTTGCGGTTGAGTTTTTCGCCGACAAGATACCGGCTTTCGATCTGTTCTGGAACGCCCTGCACACTTTTGTTCGGATTCCGGTTGCCGCTCTGATGGCGTACGGGGCGACCTCCCAGTTGTCGCCGGAGAAGCAACTGCTGGCGACCCTGGCCGGGGGCGCCATCGCCCTGGCCGCCCATGGAGGCAAGACGGCGGCGCGGGTAGCCGTGACTCCGTCTCCCGAGCCGGTATCGAATTTCGTGCTGAGCGCTGGAGAAGACACGCTTGCCGTAACCCTGACGTGGCTGGCCACGCAACACCCGATCGCGGCGGGAACGATCGCAGCGGTATTTCTGGTGATGATCGTGGTCGTGATGCGATGGGTGGTGCGGGCCATGAAGAGTCTATTTCGCGGTGCGGAGAGAGATCTGGTTTCGTCGAAGCAGCGCAACTTAAATGCGGCTTAGATCGAATTTGATTTTTGTCATCGAGCAGCGCTAGCTCCGAGGGAGGAGCGGTTTTAGCTATGAATCCTGAATCGCCCTTTACCGATGTTCCCACCGCCATCGAAGAAATCCGCGCCGGCCGGATGATCGTGGTCATCGACGATGAGGATCGCGAGAACGAAGGGGATCTCACACTGGCCGCAGAAAAAGTTACTCCCGAGGCCATCAACTTCATGGCCACGCACGGGCGCGGTCTGATCTGCCTGGCGATGACGGAAGAACGGCTCGATCACCTCCGGATCGGTCCCATGACGAGCGAGAATACGTCGCAATACGGAACCGCTTTCTGCGAAGCAATTGACGCGCGGGATGGGGTGACGACGGGAATTTCGGCGCACGACCGGGCGCGCACCATTCAAGTCGCAATCGATCCGGCGAGCCGGCCATCGGATCTGGCTCGTCCCGGACACATGTTTCCGCTCCGAGCCCGGAAAGGGGGAGTGCTGGTGCGGGCGGGGCAGACCGAAGCCTCGGTGGATCTGGCGCGACTGGCGGGGATGGTTCCGGCGGGGATCATCTGCGAAATCATGAAGGACGACGGCAGCATGGCGCGGGTGCCCGACCTGATCAAGTTCTGCCGTACCCACGAAATGAAAATGCTGACGGTGGCGGAGTTGATCCGCTATCGAATGCAGCATGAGCGCTACGTACATCGCGTGGGCGAGGCCCTGGTCGAAACCGAGTATGGAGAGTTTCGCCTGATCGCTTACGAGAGCGAAGTCGACGGCGGCGGTTCGCACATGGCCCTGATTCGCGGAGACATCAGCGATTCGTTGAAGCCGGTGTTGGTGCGAATGCACGCTCACTGCCTGCTGGGAGATGTTTTTGGAGCGACGGGGTGCGACTGCCACCAGACTTTAGAAGCTTCGTTAAAGATGATTGCCGAGGAAGATCGGGGGGCATTGATCTACCTGCACCAGACGTCGAAGGGGTTTTCGGCGGAAAAAATAGGTGACCAGGCCTTCCTGACATTTCACCGGGAACGGCGTTTGCCGTCGCTTCCGGAAAGCGAGCGCAAGACGCATCGCGACATCGGCCTCGGAGCCCAGATTCTTTCCGATTTGAATCTGAAGCGCATACGACTCCTGACCAATCACCCGCGACGGGTGGCGGCGCTGGAGGGATTTGAGATCGAGATTGTCGATCAGGTTCCGGTGAAGCTGGCGGCTCCGAGGAGCTTGTAGGGCGGGGGTCGGGGAGAGCCAACGTATCGTTTCTGTGACAGCGGACATGGTGGCGGGTGGTCCAGCGTCCCGATAGAACCTACGGCGCCCCTCCCATGCGGAGATTAGAAAGGGCACGCTTTACCTGGTGGGCGCTGGCAGAAATTCCGAGGGTTTTGAGGAGTTGGTGGAGTGGGCCTACGGCACGCTGCCGCAGAAGATCAGGGAGCAGCCGGACTTTCCTGGTATTCAAGTGGCGGAGGAGCCACCAGAGGACTTTCTGGCGGAGAAGAAATGGCCGCGGGGCAGTGAGCTGTTGGGATGCTACAGCGGCGTGGTCCGGACCAGACAGCAGCATGGGCAATTGCGGGTAGCGCCGGACTTGATATTTGTCTTTCGGGGGCCAATTCTGCGCTGTTCAAGAGGGGATTTGCGGAGCGAGGTGAAACGAGTGGTTTGGCATGAGGTGGCGCACTGGCTGGGGTATGAAACTGAGGAGCAGGTAAAGGAACTGGGGTTATGAGCAGTGAATGTGGGGCTCGAAGCGGCCGCGCTTTGCGAATCGTCTTCACGGACTGGTGTAGCGGGTTGGAAATAGCGCGCGTTATAGTTCGAGTCGATCCGGTATGAATTTTGGAGTGAGAGTGGAAGTCAAAGGCGATTACGGCGGGAGGACAGGGGGAAACCGGCTGCTGACCAACGTCGATCTGTTTGACCCACTACACTAGAACGGCTTGCGCGGCGTGATCTCTTCGTCCTTGATAAAAAACTGTGCCGAGCACACCGATGAGCCGCAAATTGTCGGCAGCAGCCCGGCCATCTGCTTGCGCGTGATTAAGCCTAGGGTGCCGCAGGAAGGGCAGGAGAGCACCGCCCAATAAGGATCTTCCCGTTCCCCGACTTCGCCCGCGTTCTCGAGTACGAACACGGTGCCGGGCTCCATCTGTTCGGGAATCCACTCGTTAATAATGCTCAATTCGCCGATCATCATGCTTCCCCGCCTTTCGTCTACGTTCGGTTACGCTCTCTGACTTACGCTCTTACGCCGCGGTAGAGGCCGCACTCGTTCCGAAGCGGCCGTCTTCTTGCGCGCCTGAATCTCCGCTCGAACCCGGCGCACCTCGTCGCTCAGGCAGATGTCAAACATGGGCTGCCGGGCGTTTTTAAGCAGGTCGACAACCTGTCGCGGAGAGGTCCGGAGATAGAGATGGGTGCCGTCGGTCAGCAGGTGATATTCCGCCGAGGCGGCGACGGTGGCGGCCAAACTGGTGCCGAATTCCCGCTGCAGAAATCCAATGAGCTTGCGCATGCGCTGCAGCGAAAAGCCACGCCGCCGAAGCTGGCAGATAACGGCGACCGTGACCAGTTCGTCCCAGTTATAGATGCGGCGATGACCTTGCCGTCCGGGCGCCACGATGCCACGCTCGTCCCACCACTGCAACTGACGGGCGGTGATTCCGGTCAGGGCGATTACGTCGTTGGATGTGAACTCTTGTTGCATCTTGAGCGCGTTCTGTTTCAAACAAAATAGCAGATAAATGTTTGCCACATTCTAGGGTGTGGGAGCGGAAATGCGGCAAAGTTTTCGCTGTCACCTGTGTTAACTATATGGGTACGTAATCGCGAGGGTAACACGTCCGAATCGGGAGGGCCGGGGAGTACGTTGCCGAGCGGGATGAAGGAAGATCTGCGTCTGCGGAAATACTCAGCACGCATTGTCCCAGCACGCTCTGTCCCATGACGGATGGCGGAAAGAGACTTGGATTTGTGCGATTTGTCCTTCTGGCATTAACATTGGGTGAAGCAAAGAGTGAAGCAAATTTCCTGTTTCTGGGGCCACTGAAATTCATGATCCAATTCCCGTTCCAAAAACTGGGCGTGCGCTCGGTCGTGCCCGCTGTGTTAGTAGCGATGTCCGTCCTGTTGACGGCGACCCATAGTTTTTCGCAACAGAAAGAGCGAAACCGCAGGCTGGAAGACCAGCAAAACAACCCGCCCTCGGCCTCCGCGCCGTCCACCCAGGATGAAAAAGACGAGAAGAACGAGGGCGACCCGCTGTTCAAGGGAATGAGGTATCGCTCCATCGGTCCGTTCCGTGGAGGGCGTTCCCTGACTGCCGCTGGAATACCGGGCGACCCCACCACCTACTACTTCGGAGCGACGGGAGGCGGTGTCTGGAAATCGACCGACGGCGCCAATACATGGTCTCCAATTTTCGACAAGGATGGAGCCCCTTCGATCGGCAGCATCGCGGTCGCCGGTTCCGACCGGAACGTCGTTTATGTAGGTACTGGAGAAGCTTGCATTCGGGGCAACATTTCGCAGGGGGACGGCGTGTGGAAGTCGATCGACGCGGGTAAGTCCTGGAAGAATGTGGGCCTGAAAGATACTCGCGCCATTGGCAAAGTGATTGTGAATCCACGCAACGCCGATATCGTTTTTGTGGCCGCGCTCGGGCACCCCTATGGGCCCAATCTGGAGCGCGGCGTTTTCCGCAGCACCGACGGCGGCAAGACCTGGGACAAAGTTCTCTACAAAGACGAAAACACGGGAGCGATTGATATAGCGTTCGATCCGCAGAATCCCAACATCCTGTTTGCCGCCCTGTGGGAGGCGCGCCGCACTCCGTGGTCGCTCTCCAGCGGTGGTTCCGGCAGCGGCGTGTACCGGTCGACGGACGGGGGCGGCACCTGGAAGCGGATTGAAGATGGCGGCCTTCCGAAGGGTCCCTACGGGCGCATCGGTGTGGCGGTAGCGGCCAACTCGGAGCGGGTGTACGCGATCATCGAGGCCAAGGAAGCGGGGGGGCTGTATCGTTCCGACGACGGCGGCGAAAGTTGGGATCTGGTCAACGGCAGCCACTCGCTGTTTCAACGGGCGTGGTATTACATGCACATCATCGCCGATCCGCAGGACGCCAACACGGTGTATGTCGCCGATGTCGAGTTTTTCAAGTCCACCGACGGAGGTCGCAACTTCAACAAGGTGAAAGTTCCGCACGGCGACAATCATGGTTTGTGGATCGATCCCAGCAATACGAAGCGCATGATCGCTTCCAACGACGGAGGAGTTACGGTCAGCCTCGATGGCGGCGTGTCCTGGACGCGCGAAGACAATCAGCCGACGGCGCAGTTTTACCACGTCATCACCGACACGCGCACGCCTTACTACGTTTATGGCGCGCAGCAGGACAACTCCACGGTGGCGATCGCGAGCCGCAGCGACGGCGGTTCGATTGGCCGGGAAAACTGGTACGAAGTCGGCGGCGGGGAAGCGGGATACATTGCGCCCAATCCCGCCGACCCGGACATTGTTTACGCCGGCGACTATCAGGGCAACATTACACGCTTCGACCGGCGCAATAATCAGGTCAAGAACATTGCCGTTTCTGCCGAACTGAGTGATGCGCGGGGCGCGGCTCCGCTGGAACATCGTTTTCAGTGGACCGCTCCGATCGTCGCTTCCCCACACGACCCGAACACGATCTACTACGGCGGCGAGCGTATTTTCAAGACGACCGACGGGGGCACGCACTGGGAAGCGATCAGCGGCGACCTGACTCGAAATGACAAATCGAAACAGCAGCCGTCCGGCGGTCCGGTCACGGTTGACGATACGGGCACGGAATATTACGACACCGTATTTTCGATCGCTCCCTCGCCGCTGGCGAAAGGCCTGATCTGGGCGGGCACTGACGACGGTTTGATTCAGCTCACACGCGACGAAGGCAAGAACTGGAAGAACGTTACACCGAAAGATCTCCCCGAATGGAGCCGCGTCAGCCTGATTGAAGCGTCTCCGCACGATGCCGGTACTGCATACGTCGCGGTTGATCGCCATCAGAATGACGATCTCACTCCCTATATTTACAAGACGAGCGACTACGGATCGACCTGGCGCCGGATCACCACCGGGATTCCGGAAGGATCTTTTGTGCGCGCGGTGCGAGAAGACCCGAAGAGAAAAGGACTGCTGTACGCGGGAACGGAGCGCGGCGTTTTCGTGTCTTTCGATGATGGGGCGCACTGGCGGGCGCTGCAAATGAACTTGCCTTTCGCTCCGATTCACGATCTGGTCATTAAGGACGACGATCTGGTCCTGGCGACGCACGGGCGCTCGTTTTGGATTCTCGATGATGTTTCGCCGTTGCGGCAGTTTGCGGATTCAGTTGCTCAAGAAGATGTTCATCTCTACCGGCCCGCAACGGCCTACCGCGTGCACGCCGGAGACTCTCCGGCACATTTACCGTTTGCGGGAAAGAATCCCCCGAACGGCGCGCTGATTTATTTCTATTTGAAGCCAGCGCCCAAGCTCGCAGGCAAGCAGGAAGTGAAAGAGGAGCTGAAAGACCAGGTGAAAATTGAGATTCTGGACGCGGGCGGCAATGTGATTCGGCGGTACTCCAGCAGCAAGTCCGAGGCGCTCGATGAACCGCTCGATCCCGACGACAAGAAGCCGGAGAAGCAGATCAAACCGGAAGAAGGCCTGAATCGCTTCGTATGGGACTTGCGCTACGACCCGGCAAATCGCGTCCCCGGCTATTTTCTCTGGGAATACAATGACGGCGCGAAGGGCCCGCTGGCGTTGCCGGGTAATTATCAAGTGCGGTTGACGGCGAAGGGCAAGAGCCTGACGGCGCCGTTCGAGGTCAAGCTCGATCCGCGAGTGGCCACGAGCGCGAGCGATCTGGAAAAGCAGTTCAAGCTCGAGATGGAGGTTCGCGGGCAGTTGAATCGCGTTTACGATGCAGTGAACCAGATTCAGGACGTCCGGGAGCAGTTAGAAGGCCTTAAAAAACGCCTGCTCCTGAACGACTCGACGAAAGCGCTGTTCGAGGGCGCGAGCGCGCTGGATGCCAAACTGGTTGCGGTTCGGGATCCGCTGATCAATTTCAAAATCTCCGCCAGCGAAGATTCTCTGGCTTACGCTCCTGGAATGGACGCGAAGCTGGCTTTCGTGTCACTGGCAGTGGCGGGCTTTGCCGATTCCGCTCCCACCGAAGCGGAGTATCAGGAATTCAACAAGCTCAAGAACCAGACGGATGAATTACTGGCAGGATGGGACCATGTCCGCGAGGTAGACATCGCGGCGTTTCAGAAACTGGCTGCAGAGCAGAACATCCATTCGATCGACGTGCCCGACGCAAGAAGCGAGCGCGTGCTGGGCGCGGAGGAATAAGAGCGCAGCGCGCCGATGGCGGAACACCGCGCCATGCAAAGCTGTCGCGAAGGCGGTTCGAGGAATCTCAGATAAACATCTCGTCCTGGGGAACGCCCCTGCCGTTTTTCCGATGGCGTCTTTTTTGACCGAGAAAGACTTCGACTCCGGTGCTGATTGCGCTCATCAGCCCGTTCACCTGGCGCAGCGGAGAAATCACGGTTTTGTGGACCGCGTCGCTGGTTTCTTCCACTCGGTCCATGGTGCGATTCAGCAGTTCATCGGCGCGGATCACTTGCAGGCGGGTGCGGTCCAGCGCGTCGGTAAGGGTGGCGTCGACACGGGCCAGTTGATTGCGCACGAGTGTGCTCGACTCGGAAAAGTTGACGCTCATCGTGTCGATTTTGGGGCGCAAGTCCACCAGCATGTTCTGCACGGTTTCCATGGTAGGCAGTGCCTTGCTCGTCACTGCGGCGGCAAGGGCTTCCATCTTTGCGGTGCTCTTCCGCACGGCGAAGTAGAGGGCAACCAGAATTCCCGCCTGCAATGCAACGGCGAAAGTGGTCACCGCAATAAAAAGTTTTAGGAGAGTATCGTCCATGTCCGCTCCCGTGTCCGTTCCTGCATGTTCGCTCCCGGCGTTGACCTTTAGAGATTCTTGGCCGGTTCAGTTCCGGCGACGGTGGTCTCGTTATAGGCCTGGCGTCCAGCCTCGTAGGCCGAGCGGAACTGTTCTTTCTGCTGATTGATCACGTCGCGTCCGCGATCCATCCAGTCACTGGCCTGTTCGCGTGCCCGGCGCGCATGGTGGCGCGCGCGCTCGGTGCCTTCCTGGGCTTTGGAGCGAATCACATCGCGCATTTCATCGCCGGAGCGGGGCGCATATAACACACCGACCACAGCTCCCACACCGAGGCCTGCCAGGAACCACAAGAAACTGCTGCCGCCGCCGTCACTGTCCGCCATAAAAGCCTCCTGAATTCTTTGATGTATGCGATGGTAGCACCCCGATATGTGAAAGACAATTCACGCGCTCCTGGGCTTCAGTTTGTCGAGAGTCCGGATGCAGCATGGGAGGGAGTGCGCAACCGGCGGATGTGGTGTCCAAAGAAACTCTTGTGCGCGGCACGACAAAGGCGGACAATGGAGCATTTTTCAGGAGGCATTCATTGTCCGACCGCAAGTACCGGCAGCGCGGATACCAGGATTCTGGTGGCGGGGCAAAAAACGGAGCAAGAAAAGAGGGCGACAAGCCCGCCGCTCCGAAGAAAGAGAACACGTTCGGCCCGCGTCCGATCAACATGCCGGGGACGCGAACGGTCTCGCGGTGCGCGGAATGCGGCGCGCTGCTGCAGAATGTCTCCGAAGCGAACGCGAAATGCCCGAAGTGCGGGTTCGATTTGCATGCCTGCAAACAGTGCGAACACTTCGACCCGTCAAGCCGTTTCGAATGCAATCAACCCGTTCCCGTCCGCATCTCGCCGAAGGACAAACGCAACGACTGCTCGTTCTATTCCATCCGCGTGATGGTCGAGAAGGAAACGTCGAGCAAGGGCAGTCAGCGTCCGAATGACGCGCGGGCGGCGTTTGACAATCTGTTTAGAGACTAAGCTTCAATACCGAGTCGGCTCAGAAGTAGCGAACGTTCCTCACGACCCCGTGCATCCATCCGAAGGCTTAGGGTTTCTGGGTCGGTCTTATCAGGATCTCGCTGGCGAAGGATTGCGGAGCCTGGGTCACGAGCATGGCCACGACGTGGGCCACGTCGGAGGGTTGGAGCATTTTGTCTGCATTTTTCCCCGGATGGGGGCTGAACCCGGTGTTGGTCGATCCGGGACAGACGAGCGAGACGCGAATGTTATGCGGGCGCAATTCTTCGGCCACGGAGCAGGTCAATCCATTCAAACCCCACTTCGAGGCGGCATAGGCGGCTCCATTCGGAAGGGCGTTTTTGCCGGCGAGGGAAGAGATGTTGACAATGTGTCCGCCAGTCCTGGAATCGATCATGAGGGGCGCGAGGCTGCGGATGCAGTAGTAGACGCCGCGCAGGTTGGTATTGAGCACACGCTCCCAATCCTGGGGCGCAAGCTCATGGAGCGGGCCGGACGGGAGTCCGATTCCGGCATTGTTGACCAGGATGTCGATGCGGTGGAAGGTGCGATCGACGAGCCGGGCGAGAGCTTCGACGGAATGGAGATCGGTAACGTCGCATTCGATCACGGAAGTTCTTGGGGTGCCCGAGGCGCTGTCTCTACTTGTTCTATCTTGAGTGTCAATGGCAGCGGCGGTTTGTTCGAGAGCGGGGCGGGAGCGTCCGCAGAGGACAGTGTGGGCGCCGAGTTGCGAGAGTTTGATGGCGACGGCTTGGCCAATGCCTCGTCCGGCGCCGGTGATGACAGCGATTTGCCCGCTCAGCGGCAGGTTGGTTGAGCTCTGCGTCAAAGTCGAATCCTCCGAGAGAGTGTCATTCGTCTTCGTTCAAGTCATTCATGACAGCGAAGGGGTTGACCTGCCCGTCCAGTATAGAGCGGAAGGGGGGTGGGAGACCGTCGCCGGCAAGCGGTGGCTCCGCATCTTAGAGGGAGCGGGGTTGGAAGGGGGACGATGCAAGCAAGGTGCTTGCCTTAGCGGGAGTACATCCTTATAATCCGCTCACCGGAATAATGTTAAGCCGCGACTATTCATATTGATCGGCGGCCCATGATTTTCGGGATCAGTCATAATCAGGTAAAACTCCAGCTTCCCAGAAGAGTGAAGGAGCCACAGGAATGAAGAAAATCGTTCTCGCGATGTTGCTGGTAGCAGCGGTTACCGCCGTCGCTCAAACCTCGCCCGCGCCGGTGCCGCAAGGCACAGCGCCGGCGCCGGCAGCGCCCCAGAAGAAAGAAATCAAAGACCCGGCAGAGTATAACGCCTATGTTGGCGCGGTGCAGCAAACCGACGCTGCCGCCAAGGTCAGCGGTCTGGAAGCTTTTCTAACCCAGTATCCCAACAGCGTGATGAAAGAAGACGCGTTGGAGCTATTGATGGGCGCCTATCAGCAGACGGGCAATCAAGCCAAGACGCTGGAAACGGCGCAGAAGGTCCTGGCGGCCAACTCGTGCAACATCCGGGCGTTGGCTCTGTTGGCCTACACCAAGCGGGCGATGGCGGAAGCGGGCCAGAACGCGCAGGCGAATCTGGCCGAAGCGGGGCAGAACGGCGAGAAGGGCCTGCAGTGTCTGCAGACCGCGACCAAGCCGGATGGCACGGCGGATGCGGATTTCCAGAAACTGAAGACGCAGACGGCAGTGATCTTCAATGGCGCGGCGGGCATGGCGGCCTACCAGGCGAAGGACTACGGCAAAGCGCAAGGTTTTCTGCGCGCTTCGGTAGAAACGGATCCGGCCAATCTGCGCGATGTCTACCCGCTGGCACTTGCTTACCTGCAAGCGGGACCGGCAGAGAAGGATGTGGACGGTCTCTTCTTTATCGCGCGGGCGGCGAACCTGGCGCAGGGCGCGGGCAAGGATCAGATCGCGAAGTTCGGCAAGAGCAAGTACAACAAGTACCACGGGAGCGAAGAGGGATGGAGCGATGTGCTGGCGACGACGGCGACGACAACTCTGCCTCCGGCCAATTTCACGATCAAGCAATACGTGCCACCGACTCCAGCGGAGCAGGCGGCGGCGCTGGTGAAGAGTAAGAAAGTTGAGGAGATGAGTTTCGCGGAATGGCAGATGGTGCTTTCGGACGGCACTCCGGAAGACGCTGAGAAAGTATGGAGCGTTCTGAAAGGAAAACCGCTGCAGATGGCAGCGCACATCATTAGCCTCGACACAACGGGCAAGGCAACCAAACTGATGCTGGCGGGCAGTTCGGACGACGTCGACGCTAAGCGAGCCGACATCGATTTGACCATGACGGCGGCGATTCCAAAGAAGGACATGCCGAAGGAGGACACGGACTTTCAGTTTGAAGGAACTCCGACCTCCTATGTGGCGAAGCCGTTTGTGATGACCATGAACGAAGGTGCGTTGCTGGTGAAGGCGGCGCCGAAGAAGCCGCCTGTCCATAGAAAGCCAGCGGCACAGTAGCGCTGAGAAAATACCGGAGCAAGAAGAACGGTAAGGGCGGTCCCCGACGGGGCCGCCCTTATCTATTTCGGTGTCGAGTTATGTGCCGTGTTTTCTGGCGAAACTGGACGGTGGCGCTTAGCGAATCTGTTTTCGCTCCAGGGTGACGGGCCGTGCGCTGCGGGGCGGACGCTTGGCGCCGGCACGCAGCGGACGAACATCAATCTTCAGTTCCTGCATGGTTCGGCTCAACGTGTTGCGGTGCATGCCTAACTGGCGCGCGGCCTTGCACTGGTTGCCGCGATTTTCCTCGAGTACGGTGATGATAAAGCGCTTTTTGAATTCACGGACCGCTTCGGAATAGAGAATATTGCTTTTGTACATCTGAAGGATGAGTGCTTCCAGTTGATCTTTCAAATCCTGCCTCATTTCGTCTATTTCTCTTGCGACTGCGGCTGCATCGAGTCTGGCGGATGCGCCTGCCGCATGTAATCCAAGCCCTGGTAAAAGCGGTGGCGCAACTCCGACGGCGCGAGCCAGATCGCAGCCCTTCCGCCTACCAGGAAGTACGGAGCCAATTGCGATCCGGCCAGCCACTTCGCCGCGGGCGCAAAAGCGGTCATGGCGGTGAGCACGATGGCCACTACCAAGGCTCCCCGCAACAAACCGAGGAGAGCGCCCAGAGCCCGGTCAATCGAACTCAAGCCGGCCTTCTTCATTGCCCAGCGGGTGATCTGCCCGGCAATGCCCGCCACCATCAAGACCGCAAAAAAAATAATCAGGAACCCGGCGATCTCGCCCAGCCACGGCGATTTCAAATGAGGCGCGAACCAATCCGCCAGGCGATGATACTGCCAGGCGGCCAGCAGGTATCCCACGACCAGGCCAGCCAGACCGAAGGCTTCATGGAAGAAGCCTTCGATGGCTGCCGCGGTCACGGAAAACAGCAAAAAGAAGAGGATGACCCAATCCGCGATGCTCATTTTCTGGGTGCTCGGTTTTGGTGCTCGCGTTTGCGGACTAGATCTCCAACTCGCGCCCTGTTAACTGACGGTACGCCCCGAGATACTTTTCGCTGGTCCGCAGCGCAATCTCCTGGGGGAGGGCAGGCGCAGGCGGCTGTTTGTTCCAGCGAATTTCCTCGAGGTAGTCCCGTACATACTGCTTATCGTAGGAATCCTGAGCCTTGCCCGGTTGATAGGAGTCGGCCGGCCAGAAGCGCGAGGAATCCGGTGTAAGAACTTCATCCGCCAGAGTGATGCCCTTGGCGGTCTGTCCAAATTCAAACTTGGTGTCGGCGATGATGATGCCGCGCTGGCGCGCATAGTCGGCAGCTGTTTTGTAAATGCGCAAGGTGAGGTCGCGGAGCTGGCGGCTCAATTGGGGATCGACGAGCTGGCACATTTCTTCGAAGGAAATGTTGATATCGTGTCCGGTGGTGGCCTTGGTTGCGGGCGTGAACAAAGGCTCCGGCAGCTTGTCGGATTCTTTCAATCCGGGCGGAAGCTTGACGCCGCAGGTGGAGCCGGTCGCCTGGTACTCCTTCCATGCCGAGCCGGAGAGATAACCGCGGGCGACGCATTCGACGGGAAACATCTCGGCGCGCATGACCATCATGGAGCGACCGCGGAGCTCGTCCGCGTGGCTGCGAATGGCAGCCGGATAGCGGTTCACATCGGCGGTAACGAAATGGTTGGGGACGATGTCTTTGAGGAAGTCAAACCAAAAGAGCGAGATCTGAGTGAGGACGCGGCCCTTGTGCGGGATGCCGGTCGCGAGAACGTAATCGAAGGCTGAGATGCGATCGGTGGCCACAAACAGCAGGTGGTCGCTGTCGAGATTGTAAACGTCGCGGACTTTGCCGCTGGCGTGCAACTCGAGTTCAGGGTAGTCGGTTCGAAGCAGAACGGGATCCAGAATTTGCGGGCTCATAGGAATTCACCGGTAAAAAACTTTGCGTATTCTAGCTGGCGCGAGAGATTTGTCAACGCTTTCCGTCACAGGCCGCGGGTTAGGCCATCCGCCATTGCGCGGAAAAGAGTTGACAGTTTCAGTGTAAGCCAGAAGCCTTGTCCAGCGCTCGATTTCGAGCAGCAAAGGTGTGGAAAAACTGAGGAAAGCTCTGGAAAAAAAGGGAGCGAGTTTTTCAAAGGAAAAAGCAGAATGGCTCTGAGGCTGTCAATAAGTTTTAGTTTGTTTGGTTGCGTGAGCTGCCTTCGGCGGAATGGGCTCAAAACCGGCTGGGTGGTTCTCAGCTACAAATAATCGTAGTTCGGAAACGTGACAGCGCTCGCCCCAAGCTGTTCAGCAATCGACCAGACTGATCCGTGCGCCTGTTCGGAGCCGCACTAGCATCGTGCCTGTGTCGGCCATATGCCCTTCTCAACGGAGCCAGGATTGAAACAAGCACCTGCAGCTGGCGAACTCCGGTCGGCTTGGTCGTCCCTACACCAATCCTACGCCGCCCCGAACCTCACCGACACCAGTTTGGAGACGCCCGGTTCCTGCATGGTTACGCCATAGAGCACGGGCGCAATGCTCATGGTGCGCTTGCTGTGGGTGATGAGGATGAATTGGGTTTGGACGCTCATTTCGCGGACCAGTTCGGTGAAGCGGGCGATGTTGGCTTCGTCGAGCGGGGCGTCGACTTCGTCGAGAATGCAGAAGGGGCTGGGCGTGTACTGGAAGATGCCGACCAGCAAGGCGAGCGCAGTGAGCGCTTTTTCGCCGCCGGAGAGAAGCAGGACGTTCTGCAGTTTTTTCCCGGGCGGTGATGCCACCACGTCGATGCCGCTCTCCGCGCTGTTTTCGAGGTCGGTGAGGCGCATGAAGCCGTGTCCGCCGCCGAAGAGCTTGCGGAAGGTGGCCTGGAAGTTGTCGTTAATCTTGTTGAAAGCTTCTTCAAATTTCTGGCGCGAGACCTGGTCGATTTCCTTGATCGTGGCGGCTGTATTTTCGATGGCGTCGATGAGGTCTTTGCGCTGAGTAGAGAGGAACTGGTGGCGCTCGGAAGTCTCTTTGTACTCTTCGAGAGCCATCATGTTAACCGGGCCCATGGCATCGAGGCGGGCGCGCATCTCGCGGTGGGCCTGATCTTCGGCGGCAAGTTCCTCGGCGGTGACCAGCGGAATGGAGGTGTCGGCCATCAGGATGGGGCGTTCGATGCCGAGTTCGTTGAGGCAAGTATCGGCGAGATGTTGCAGGTCGGATTGCAGCTTGGCGGCGATGGCCGAGAGCTCGCCGCGGCGGTCGCGCGCGAGGTCGAGCTGCTGGCGGGTGGTTTTCAGCAACTCGTCAATTTCGACGAGGCGGGCCCGCACTTGTTCGGATTCGAGCTGCAATAAACCTTCGCGCGCTTCTCCGGCATTGCGCTCGGCTTCGAACTGGAGCAACTGCTCGGCGAGCTGCACGTTCTCGTCCTGGCGTTGCGTGATTTCGGCGCTGGCCGACTCCATTTGCACTTGCAACGCGCCCGCCCGCTCGCGCATCTCGGCGACCAGAGTTTCGATGCGCTGCAGCAGGGTAGTGGCGGAACGGTGGCGTTCCTGAAGAGTGGCCACGCGGGCGGCACGCTGCGAGGTGTTGGCGGCGGCAGCGTCGCGCTGATTGCGCAGGGCGGCAAGCCGGTCTTGCCCGGCTGCCAGCAACGTTTCGAACTGGGTGCGCGCCTGTTCGGCGCCGGCCAGCTCGGCTTGCCGGGATGCGATCAAGGCTTCCTGCTCCTGCCGTTCAGCCGCGAGCCGTTGCAGTTCGCGTTCGTTGAGGGCGATGCGGTCGCGAACCCGCGACATTTCGCTTTCCAATTGCCGCAGCAGATGGCCGGAAGTCATGGCCTGCTTCTCGGCGTCGCGCTTGTCGTCTTCGAGACGATCAAGCAGGGAAGCGTGTTCCTTGATTTCGCGCGCCAGAGTAAGAGCCAGCATTTCCTTTTCGCGCAGGGCCCGTTCCAGTTCTTCGAGCAGGCGCAACACGTCGCGTAGTTCGCGTTTCATCGACAGCGGTCCCTCGCTGCGTTGTTTGCCTCCGGTGACGGTGACGTTGTGGAAGCATTCGCCGGTTTGAGAGAGGAAGAAGGCGTCGGGGCTGGAGAGCGCGAGTTCGCGGGCGATGGTGGGATCCTGCACGATGTAGCCGTTGCCGAGCTTGGGCAGGATGACTTCCAGTGATTTGCCGAATCCGTTGAGCACGCGAATAGAGTTCTTCAGGGGCAGGACGGTGTCGTTGAGTGGAGCGTAGTGCTGGCTTTGATCCGCGAGAAAAGAGAACTTCGCCTGCGAGTCTTCGGGGTGAACGAGGAAAGTGGCGCGGCCGTCGACGTTGGAGCGCAGCAGGCGCAGGCCTTCGTCGGCAGCGTCCCACGACTTGACGACGACGTAGTTCAACTCGTCGCGCAGGAAGTCTTCGACGACGCGCTCGTAGCGGGGTTCGACCTCAAGGAAATCGGCGAGCACGCCGGCGGGAGTGTTGCCGCCCTGCATGGCGCCCGATTGAAAGAGGCGGCGCACGGACTCGGTGGAATATCCGTGTTCGGCGATGACAGCTTCGAGCGAGCCTTTCTTGCCGAGCGCGGTGGCGTATTCGGAACGGATGGAGTCGATGTGCTTCTTGGTGTCATTTTCCGCAGCGCGTTTGGTGGCTAGGGTGTCGCGCAGGCTTGCAATCTCGGCGGTGAGGGCGCTGGCGCGCTGCGAAACGTTTTCAAATTCGAGAGCGATCTGGCCCCGCTGCCCGCCAAATGTCTCCGATTGCGACGCGGCGGTTGCAATCTCGGCTTGCAGACGTTGCTGCTCGCGGCCGATGCCGGCCAGCCGTTCTTCGGACAGGGTGAGCTGATTGCGCAGGTGGGACGCTCCGCCGACGGCTTCGAGGATGGCGGCACGATGCGATTCCTGCTCGTCTTCGAGCAATGCGAGGTGGATGGCGGCGTGGGCAGATTCCTGCTGGCTGAGGTCGTGCTCCTGCTGGGCCGCTGCCAGGTCGGCTGCCGCGGAGTCGAGTAACTGCTGGTGGCCATCGCGCTCTTCTTCGAGCGCCATGAGCCGGTTCTGAGCCTGCGCGAATTCGGCCTGGGCTGAGTTAGTACGCACGATCAATTCGGCGCAGCGCTCGTCGTTGGTTCGCATGCGCGCTTTGCCTCGATCGCCTTCGAGCGCGATCTGGTTGAGGCGCTCGCGATTCTGGCGAGTCTCGTTTTCGATGGCGTAGCCGCGCTGGGTGCGTTCGCCATGCTCGGTTTCGGATTGCTGCACGCTCTCAGTCTGCAAGCGAATTTCCTCGCCCAGTTGATTGAGTTGGGCGTCGAGAGCCACGCTGTCCTGATCCATCTGGGTGAACTTGCTGGCGAGGACGACGCGTAGTTTGGCGCGCATCTCGTCCCGCAGTCTGGCGTAGCGCTCGGCCTTGCTGGCCTGACGCTTGAGCGAATTCATCTGACGGGTAACTTCTTCGAAAATATCGTTGACGCGGTTGAGATTGGTTTTTGCGTCTTCGAGGCGGGCTTCGGCGAGACGTTTTTTCGTCTTGAATTTCGTGATTCCGGCCGCTTCTTCAATGATGGACCGGCGGTCGGTGGGGCGACTGCTGAGAATCTGGCCGATGCGTCCCTGTTCGATGAGGGCGTAGGATTCGGGGCCGAGGCCGGTGCCCATGAACAGTTCCTGAATGTCGCGGAGGCGGCAGAGTTTTCCATTGAGCAGGTATTCGCTGTCGCCGCTGCGAAACAGACGGCGGGTCACGGAAACTTCTCCGGCATGGTGTTGTTGCTGGTTGAATTTGCGGCGGCGGATTTTCAGTACCACCTGAGGGCCGAGCACGGCTACCGCGGCGCGGCCGGCCGGAGATTCGTTACCGGAGGATTCCGGAGTTGGAGATACATTCGCGGAAGCCTCGGCCGCGGTCTCGCCTTCAACTTCTTCCGCCTTTCCGGGTTGAGCGTCCTCGACCGCCCGTTCCGTTTCGGCAGCGGCGTGGGCGCGGACTTCGGCTTCATCCCAATTTTCGTTGGGAAGATCGTCCTGAATCTCGATCTCGGTGGGCGCGTTGGTATCGGGGCCAGCGTAGATTTCGGGGTCGATGAGCGTGAGGCAAACTTCCGCCATGCCAGTGGGGTTGCGGTCACGAGTGCCGGAGAAAATAACGTCTTCCATGCGCGAGCCGCGCAACGACTTGGCCGATTGTTCGCCGAGTACCCAGGAGATGGCGTCGGCGATGTTGGACTTGCCGCATCCGTTGGGGCCGATGATGGCGGCGATGCCTTCGCCATGGAATTTGAGTTCGGTGCGATCGCAGAACGACTTGAATCCCAGGATTTGCAGCTTCTTCAGTTTTAGCAAAATGACTCCTTCGTAGGCGAACACTACGGTCCGCAGACCCGGTTTGCGCTGGCTGGAGTGCGCCGCAAATCGCGGGGAACCGGGAGGTCAAATTCAGCGCTTGCTGCTAACTCTTGCTGTTAACTCTCGCTGTTAACTCTCCAGGTTCCGCGCTGGTCGCATTGTTGGATGCCGCTCCCATGAACCAGGAATGTCACCCATGCATTTGACCAACTCTAATGGCGAATACGGGGACGGGTCAAGTAATAAAACACCACATATTGTGGCCCTATCGCAGAGACCGCCTTTAGTTGCACACACACTGCAGCTATTGCGCATAAGTTATTGACAGGGAGGGAGAAGGGCGGGAGACCGCGAGAGCATAGCGACTGTACCGCTGGGGGACTGTAAATTCAAGCCCCGAAACCTCGACGACTCTAGATCCGGCTACTGTGGGCCCGAGGGAACGTAGACTTTCTGAGCGCTGACCAGTTCGGCATGCGGGACTTCAGTGCGCACTTTGACTGATTGCATTCCGGGCTTCTTTTGGGGCTGGGCAAGAAAGGTGAGCCGGTACTGGCGACTGAGTTGGTGAGTGGAGTCGTCGAGATAAGGAGCAAAGGAGACAGGAGCGCCGGATTGGTGATCGTAGGATTCGCCTCCGGTCTCGTAGGCAACCTCGGATAGAAAGTTCCGGCTCTGGCTCGTCGGACTCGAAGCTCGATCTTCGCCCGGAAGGCGAATGGCGAAAACGACGACGCCGGCGCGCTGTGCTTTTTCGATTGCCGAATCGACAGACGGATCGTGTTTATCCGAGGCAAAATCCGCGAACTGGCCGTCGACGCCGTTTGAAATCATGAGAACCTCGCGGCGGTCGCTGGCGGTGGCGTCGTTGCCGGCGGGCCATTGCTTAATGAGCTCGCTCAGCGATGAGTAGGGACTGTCGCCGTTGGCGAGGCTTCCCGGCGAAGGGTGCAATGCGCCGGCGGCTAAGGTGTGATCCGCGGTCAAGCTCTGCACGATTTTTGGGCCGCCAATCCGCATATAGGCGAGGCCGACCTTAGTGGTCGCGGGCTGGGCCAGGATGAAGTGGCGGAGATCGTCCAAGAGTGAGCCGCGGCTGGAATCGCGGGAATCGTCGAGCAGGATGAAAAGCTCGAGTCCGGCATGATCGCCCTGCAATGGCACCCAGTCGACGACCTTGGCGCGAGCGTGGTTTTGATTGACGACGACATCGTCGGCGCTGATTTTAGGCTCGTCCGAGCCGTGATGGGGCTGGACCGTGACCACCATGCTCACGGGGACTCCGTCGGTGGCCGGACTTGACTGTGCCATTGCCCACTGGGTCGAGGCGAGCAGCAACGCTGCGGCGCTGAGAAGTTGGAACGGAGGGTGATTTCTGTGCATGGTGTCCTCGCGGGCGTTCTCGATAGATGTTCGCTAGCCTGTACGAGAGCTATTCGATTATTGTAACCCCGGGTAATGCCGCGTGAGACCGCGGGCGTGCTCGCCCGGTTGGCAGCTTCGCAGCCGGACGAGGGCGCCTGACCCTCAATCGAGAAAATAGGGGGATCAATAACGGTCGGTTCAATAACGGTCGGTATTGGGAGCGCTGGTGGTGGCGAAGTAGCCTTTACGGGCGTAGACCCGCAATTTGTGCCCATCTTTTTCGGCCGTAATATCAATGGCTCGATATTGGCCGTCGCGCTTGAACAGGGCCGGTTTATAAGAAACGAGATAGCGGCTGCGGATGACCTGCTGCAGGTCGGCGAGACTGCTGTTGAGACGTCGGGCGGCTCCCGGAGTGTACGCGGCTCCGCCGGTAAGTTCGGCTAAGGTTTTTAAGGCGTGTTCGCCAACCAGAGATTCAACCACCGATTTCGTTTCTTCGCGGGTGCTCACGGTGTAGACGACGACTTCTCCGTGCTGGGCCTGATTGACTGCCTGTTTAAAGGTGGCGTTGCTGGAGTTATCCACGCCGTCGCTGATGACGACGAGGATCCGGGCCACGGGCTGCGCCTCCCGCTGGCCAGCAAGCTTGTCAGAGGCAAAGCTGACCGCGTCCCAAAGAGCGGTGCCCCCGGCGGGAACGAGCCGGTCAATGGCATGGGCAATGAGCTTCTGGTCTCCGGTAAAGTCCTGTACCAGCAGAACGGAATTGGAGAAGCCAACGACGAAAGCCAGATCGTTCTGGCCAGTCATGACGTTACGCACAAAGCTGGCGGCGGCGTCCTGCTCGAATTTGAAACGGTCGGAAATGGATGCGCTGGTGTCGATCACGAGGCCAAATCGCAGCGGAAGTTGCCCCTCGTTGCGAAACCCCGTAATAACGGCGGGCGGCTGGCTGGCGTCGCGGATGCCGATGTCTTTGCCGGTGAGGTCGGTTACTGACTTTCCGTGATCGGTGGCCGCAAAGAATACGGCAACCTCGTCGGTTGAGGCGCGGAAGGTCAAACCGGCGTCCTCATGGGTGCGAGCCCTGGGGGGCGATTCGGTGACGGGTGGAGCGGTGGCACTGGAGATCTCGTTGGCGCTAAGAGTTGAGAATTCCGCCATTTCACAGGTCGGGCACTCGGCTTCAGCTTCGGCTTCCTCGATCTGAGCGTTTTCCTTGGATGCGCGCATCAGCCTTTGGACACTCTCAGGCACCTTGGCTGGGCCGGAATCGGTGCTGGGAGACTGTGTAAAAGAGGCCTTGAATCCCAGGGCCGGGGCAGCAGCAGGATGTTTCCGCTCGTCCTCGATCTGCTCCATCATTTTGTGAGCATGGTCGGCCGCCGGTGACTTGGGATCCTCCCGCAACAGGGTTTCCAACTCGGCTTGCGCCTGGTCGAGGACGTCTTGAGCTTCCCAAGCCGCTGCCGCGTAAAAGTGAACCATGGCTGCGCTCTGGTGCTTGCGATCATGGACGCGATTTGCCGTGGCGATTGTGCCCTTATAATCGTGGTTCATAAACTGCCCGTAGGCCAGCGCCGTCAGTACCTGAAGATCAAGGGGGGCGATATTGGCAGCCTTTTGGATCGAGTCTTGCGCAGCACGGTAGTCCTTAAGGGCCAGTTGGGCGCAGCCCAGATTCAAGTACGAAGTGGGCAGATGGTCATCCAGCGAGACGGCTTGGGCGAACTCTCCGAGGGCGTGGTCGTTCTGGCCGAGACTCAGATAGGCAGAGCCGAGGGCGTTGTGGGCGGCTACGAAGCTAGGATAGATCAGCGTGGCGATGGTCAGGTGCTGCACGGCGCCTTGCAGATCTTTCCGCATCAGAAGCTGATAGCCTTTGTCGAACTCCCGGCGAGCTCTCCCGGGGGCCTTGAGATCCAGTTTGGAGAGCGAACCATCGGGCGTGTCGAGTGGGCTGCGGTTCTCAACATTGATCATCCACAAGTTGTGATCCATCATGGTGGATTCGACCAAATCGAGTGCGGGGGCGTTTCCGGCAGGCGCTGTAGGAAAACTAAACACTTGAGCAAGCGCGGTACAGGAGAGACAGAGAAAGAAGAGGAATACCCAAAGCGAAGATCTTCCGATCATGAGCTTGCTCCCGTTGCGGGCAATGTGGGACACAAATGGCCCACATTGTGTCAAGTCGAGAGCAGTTTATCCTGATAGAGGTTGGCGATCAACGAAATTGTGCCCGCCCTGCGGCCGTGGGCTGGCGGAGCACGACTTCATGTTGCGAGAAAAGGTCGGACACTTTTGAAAATGGAACTTTCAGACCCCAATGCCTTGGCGGTCCGCACCGAGAGCGTATGCCGCCACTACCGGATGGGGGAAGCTTCGGTGCGCGCCGTGGATGGAATTTCTATCGACATTCGCGCCGGGGAATTTGTGGCGTTGCTGGGCGCCTCGGGGTCGGGCAAGTCGTCGTTGCTGAACCTGGTGGCGGGACTGGACCGTCCGACCTCGGGCGCGGTGACCGTACACGGAAACAATCTGGCTACGCTGTCGCGGGAGCAGCTCGCCAAGTATCGCCTGCATACTGTGGGCATGGTGTTTCAGAGTTTTAACCTGATACCCAGCATGTCGCTGCTGGAGAATGTCGAACTCCCGCTGCGTTTTGCCGAGGTCGATCGGCGGGAGCGCTCGGCGCTGGCGGGAACGGCGCTGGAACGGGTGGGATTGAGCGCGCGGCTGGCACATCGGCCCATGGAACTTTCAGGCGGGGAACAGCAGCGCGCATCGTTGGCCCGCGCCCTGATCAACCGTCCCAAGCTGCTTTTGGCGGACGAACCGACGGGCAATCTGGACAGCCGCACTGGAACAGAAATCATGGAACTCATTCGCAGCTTCAACCAGTCGATGGGCATGACCGTTTTGATGGTCACGCACGAGCAGAGCCTGGCGGAGAAGTATGCCGGGCGGATGTTGCACCTGGCGGATGGAAGGCTGGTGGATGATATTGCCAACGATAATGCGCGCAAGCGCTCGTCGGCGCCTGACTCCCAGGGAGAGCCGCAATGAAGCTCTACGACATCGCCGACTTAGCCGTCCGCAATCTGCGCGAGTCGATTTTCCGGAATTCGTTGACCACGATCGGCATCTCGGTTGGCGTGGCATCGCTGGTGGCTATGCTTTCGCTGGGCATAGGACTGCAGCAGCTGGCGTCGCGACGGCTGCAGAAGTCGGGACTGTTTGACACCGTGGTGGCTAGTTCCCGGCGTGACTTGCGCAATTTTCGCGAAACGCGAGAGGAAGGGCCGGCGCCGGCGGAGAGTCCGGCGCTGGATGAAGCGGCGCGAAAGAAGATTGAAGAACTTCCCGGCGTGGTGGAAGCCTATCCGGATATTCGGTTCGCGACAGATTTGCGTTTCGAGGACAAGCCGCACTTGACCATGGTGGCGGGAGTGCCGTTTTCAGCGAAGAGCAACAATGATGCATTTGATGGCATGCAGGGCAGTTTTTTTTCGTCAGAGGCGGCTGCGGAAGTCATCCTGCAAAAGTCGTTTGCAGAAGAGTTATTGGGCATCAAGCCCAAGGCGGGCTCCGATGACACGAATATTGCCGAGCTAGCCAAGCCGCTCCTCGGTAAGGAGTTGGTGATGCGCTATGCCGAACGGAGCGCGCCTCCGGCGGCGCCGTCCGAGGCAGGATCGGGCGAACTGGCAAACGGTGCGGCATACTCGGTGGTTTCGCGCCAGCAGGCGCTGAAGATTGTGGGAGTCACAGACCTTGATCCAGACAGCATGCGCGGGACGGCCCGAGCGCGCGTTTTTCTGCCACTCAAACTGGCGCAGGACCTGCATGTGATGCAGTCCGGCCTGCGCGACACGGCGCCCAGCGACCAGCCGACCTATGCCTCGCTCAGCGTTCGGGTAGGAAATCCCAACCAGGTTCCGGCGGTGGAAGATGCCATTAAGAAGATGGGATTCAGCGCATTTTCGCTGGTCGATGCGACTCGCAGCATGCGGCAATTCTTTGCCGTGCTGGACGGATTTCTCGCGATTTTCGGAAGCCTGGCATTGGCCGTCGCTTCGATCGGAATTGTGAACACGCTGGTGATGGCCATTCTTGAAAGACGGCGCGAAATCGGAATCATGAAGGCTTTGGGCGCCAGCGATGCCGACGTGCGCGGCCTGTTTTTCGCGGAAGCAGGAGCCATGGGACTGGTTGGCGGCGCGGTCGGAGTGTCGCTGGGGTGGGCGATTGGACGCCTCATTAATTTTGGAACGAACATTTATCTGGAACGCCAGCATTTTCCTCCGGCGCAGATCTGGTCGGTGCCGCTGTGGCTGGTTCTCGGCGCGATCGCGTTTTCCATGATTGTGAGTTTGCTTTCCGGACTCTATCCGGCGGCGCGAGCGGCGCGTCTCGATCCGGTGCAGGCGCTGCGCTACGAGTAAACTTGTGCCATGCGGGTTGGCTGGCGATGGCATCTGCTTTTTGTCTTGCTCCCATTGTGCATGGTCCACGCGGAGAGCCGTATCGATTGCAACGCGATGCGGAGCGAGATTCTCGGGCAGACGGTTCACTACTGTGTGATGTTGCCTTCCGGCTACGATGCGGCGGCGAGCGGGCACACTAAACGGCGCTATCCGGTGCTGTATTTTCTGCACGGACTCGGCGACAACGAGCAGACATTGTTTAAAGGCGGGGGATGGGATGTGATCCAGGATCTGCGGCAACGCGGTCAGATCCCGGATTTCCTAATCGTCGCTCCGGAAGGGAAGCGCAGCTTCTACATTAACTCCGCCGATGGCCACGCGCGCTACAGCGATTTCTTGATTCGCGAATTCATTCCTTATATCGAGTCTCATTATTCGATCCGGCGGGAGCGCTCCGCGCGAGCCATCAGTGGGGTGTCGATGGGAGGATACGGCGCGCTGCGATTTGCGTTTGCCTATCCGGAGCTATTTTCGTCGGTGAGCGCGCAGAGTGCGGCGCTGTTGACAGAAGCGCCGCAACCGGCTGGGACGATGCCGATGCCGACGCCGCTCGGCGGGATGATGGGATCGGTGTTTGGCAATCCCATTGACCTGCGGCACTGGAACCAGAACAGTCCTTTCGTATTGGCGAAACAGAACCGGGCAAAAATACGGGCGACGCGGTTAGCGATTTATTTCAACTGCGGACGCGAGGATGAATTCGGATTTGATCGAGGAGCGGAAGAACTCCACCGGCGCCTGCAGGCGGAAAGCGTCGCGCATGAATTCCATCTCTATCCGGGCAACCATGGCGCAGAGTATTTTCTGGCGCATCTGGGCGAGACGATTCTGTTTCACGCGCGGTTATTCGCGGAGGGGAAATAGTTTTCGTCTGGCCTTCCGCGGCGATGCGTTCATTTGCCAAGAGCATTGACCACGGAGTGCACTCAGGGTCGCGGAGGAGGAGCCTGAGATCGATAGTCTGGAGATTGTGACCTGATCGTCCGACAGGTCATGGCGCTTTGCTGATCAGTTGAGAGGGCGAAGGGATTTGCGAGGCGTCCCAACCGCCGCCGAGAGCCTGGATAAGATTCGTACTGGCGGTCATCCGCTGAATCCGCAGATTGACGGCGGTTTGCTGGTTGGAAAGCAGAGTGGTTTGAGCCGTGATCACGTTCAGGTAGGGATCGAGTCCGAGTTTGAAGCGGTCGGTCGCCAGCGCCAGATTTCTTTGCGCTGACTGGACGGCTTCGTCCTGATGCTGAATTTCGACGGACAGGATGCGTAAGGAAGCGAGATTGTCTTCCACCTGTTGAAGTCCGGTGAGGACCGCCTGGCGATAGTTAGCGATGGTCTCGTCGTATTGTGCGCGATACTGCAGGACGGTGGCGCGGCGCAATCCAGCGTCGAAAAGAGTTTCGGCGGCGGCGGGGCCGAGCGAGAAAAAGCGGCTGGGCCAGGTGAGCCAACTGGTGAACGATGTGCTTTGGAATCCGGCGGCGGCGCTCAGGGTAATGGTCGGAAAGTAGGCGGCGCGGGCGACTCCAATCTGGGCATTGGCCTGCGCCATGAGGCGCTCGGCGGCGGCGATGTCGGGACGGCGCTCCAGAAGTTGGGACGGAACGCCGACCGGAATCGCGGGAGGATTTGATTTGAGGGCCTCGACCGGCATGGAAAATGAAGACGCGGGTTGTCCGGTCAGCATGGCGATGGCGTGTTCAAATTGCGCTCGTTGGATGCCGAGAGCGTCGTCCTGCGCTTGCGTGGCTTCGAGTTGAGTCTCGGCTTGGGCTACGGATTCCTCGGAGTCGATGCCGGTTTCATAGAGAGCCTTGGTCAGATCGAGAGACTGCTGGTAAGCGACGACGGTGGCATCCAACAGCTGTTTCAGCGCATCCTGCCCGCGCAATTGAAAGTAGTCGGACGCCACTTCGGCCTGGACCGTGAGGCGTGTGTTCTCGAGATCGGCGGCGCTGGCCTGGGCGCCCGAGGCCGCCGCTTTCACAGTGTTGCGGATTCGTCCGAACAAGTCCGGCTGCCAGGTGGCATCAAAAGGGAGTGAGTATTCGGTGAAGGTACCGGACGAGGACGATTTAGAACCCGATCCTGAGCTCGATGCCGAGGAGGGTGACCGCTGGACGGTGATGGACGGGTTGGTGGTCACGGTCGGGAAAAGCTGGGCGCGGGCCTGCTTGACCAGGGCGCGGGCGGCTAGAAAGCTGGCGGCGGCGGATGCGATGTTCTGGTTCGAGACATTGACTTTCTCTTCGAGCGCGTTCAACTCGGGCTCGTTGAAAACTTCCCACCATTTGCCGCGGAGCGCGTCGTCCTGGGGCTGAGCGGTTTTCCATCCCTCCAGCTCTTTATAGGCAGGAGGGGTTGGCACCTGGGCTCGTTCATAGCGCAGGCCGCGGTCGCATCCAGTGAGAAGCAGCAAGATGGCGAACAGCAACGCGAAACTGAGCAAGCGGTAGAAGGACGCGTGCCGGCTGCGGGCTAAGCCGCCAACCTGGGGCCGGTTCGCCCTCGTTCTCGTCATTATCATCATCATCTTCGTCATTCCGGCTCTTACCGTCGGCATCTTCGCGGCGGTTGTTGTCGTCGTCCTGTTCCTCGTAATTGCCATCGCTTATCTCCCGGTCGAATCAACTCGCAGGGCTGGGGGCTGGTCCGGTTCCCGGGGGGACCATCTCGTGCTGCTTTCCCGTCAACGATAGGCGCAGCCAGTCAAAGGCCAAGTAAACCACAGGAGTGGTATAGAGAGTGAGCATCTGGCTCAAGATCAGCCCTCCGACGATCGAGATGCCAAGGGGACGGCGGAGTTCGTAGCCCGTGCCGGTGCCCAGAGCCAAGGGTAAAGCGCCGAGTAAGGCGGCCATGGTTGTCATCAAAATCGGACGGAAGCGCAACATGCACGCTTCAAAGATTGAATCATAGGTGTTCTTGCCTTCGAGGCGTTCGGCCTGGAGGGCGAAATCGATCATCATGATGGCGTTCTTTTTTACGATCCCAATGAGCAGCACGATGCCAATGATGGAAATGATGTTGAGATCCTGCTTGAAGAGCATGAGTGCGAGCATGGCGCCTACGCTGGCCGACGGCAGCGTAGAGATGATGGTGATGGGATGAACCAGGCTTTCATACAAAATGCCGAGAACGATATAAACGGCCAGGAGGGCGGTCAGAATGAGCAACGGCTCGGTGCCCAGAGACTGCTGGTAGGCGAGCAGCGTGCCGGCAAAAAATCCTTGCAGCGAGGAGGGCGTGCCGAGACGCTTCTGCATTTGCGTGATGCTCAAGGTGGCGTCGCTCAAGGACTTGTCGGCCGAGAGATTAAAAGACAGGGTGACCGAAGGGAACAAGCCGGTATGGTTGACCGACAATGGAGTGGTGTTGGCCTGGCCCTTGGCCACGGCCAGCAGGGGAAGGTTCGTGCTGCCGGTGGTGGGAAGGTAAATGTCTTTCAATCCTTCCGGGCTCTGCCAATATTGGGGGGCGACTTCGAGGACCACGTAGTACTGATTTAGTTGGGTGTAAATGATGGAGACTTCCGACTGGCCGAATGCGCCATACAACGCCGAGTCCAGCGATTTTACGGTGAGTCCGAGTTTGGCGGCGGTGACGCGGTCATAGTTCATCAGCATGTCCAAGCCGCCATTCTGCTGGTCGGAACTGAGATCCTGCAGGCCAGGCAGGCGTTTCATCTCGGCGAGCATGATCGGTCCCCACTTGGAAAGGTCCTGCACCGTGTCGGATTGGATGGTGTATTGGTACATGGCATTACTGGATCGGCCGCCGATGCGCAGGTCCTGTACGGGTTGGAGGAAGGCGGAAGCTCCCGGGAGGCGGTTCAATTGAGGGCGCAGGCGGTCGATGATCTGGGAGGCGGTGACGTTGCGATCGGACAGCGGCTTGAGCGCGACGAAGATGTTGCCGGTATTGGTCGCGCCGCCGCCGCCGGTGAAGGCGATGACATTGTCCACGCCAGGATCCTTCTTGATGACGGCGGCGATCTGCTGAATGGAGTTGTTCATGGCCGGGAAGGAGGCATCCTGGGGGCCGCGCACCGCTCCCGACATGGCCCCTGTGTCCACGATCGGGAAGAAGCCTTTGGGTATCTTCATGATCAGCACCACATTGAGCGCGATGGTGATGAAGAGCACGACCAGGGTGAGGGTGGGATGGTCAAGCACCCAACGCAGGCTGCCGCGATAGAGCGATAGCACCCAGTCGAAGAACCTTTCACTGGCCATGTAGAGGCGGCCATGTTTTTCGGAGTGCTCATTCCTCAACAGGTAAGCGCACATCATCGGCGTCGTGGTGAGGGAGACGATCATGGACACGAAGACAGCGGTGGAGAGGGTGACGGCAAACTCACGGAACAGGCGGCCTACGATTCCGCCCATCAGCAGAAGGGGGATGAAGACGGCGATGAGAGAAATGCTGATGGTGAAGACGGTGAAGCCGATTTCCTGCGCGCCCTTGAGGGCAGCGGCAAAGGGCTCCATGCCGGCTTCCAGATGGCGCGAGATATTTTCCATTACGACGATGGCATCGTCGACCACAAATCCGGTGGCGATGGTCATGGCCATGAGAGAGAGGTTGTCGAGGCTGTATCCAAAGAGATACATCACGGCGAAGGTGCCGACCAGCGAGACGGGAACGGCGACGGCAGGAATCAGAGTAGCGCGGCCGTTGCGGAGGAAGACAAAGACCACGAGGATGACGAGGCCAACCGACAGCATCAAGGTGCGTTCGACGTCATTGACCGAGGCGCGGATGGTAACGGTGCGATCGAGCACGATGGTGGTGTCGATGCCGAGCGGAATGGTGGCCTTGATAAAGGGAAGTTGATCGCGAATGCGGTCTACGGTGTCAATGATGTTGGCGCCGGGCTGGCGGAAGATGATCACAGTGATGGCGCGCTTGCCGTTTAAATAGCCGGCGGCGCGGATGTTGGCGACGGAGTTGGTCACGTCCGCGACATCGGAGAGGTGCACCGCGGCGCCGTTCTTGTAGCCGACGATGAGCGGCTTGTAATCGTCCGCGTGAGAGATCTGGTCGTTAGCGGTGATGTCGGCGCTGACCGAGCCGTTGGAGATTTGGCCTTTGGCGAGGTCGGAGTTTTGCAAACTCAGAACGGACTGCAGGTTGGCCATGGTAAGTCCGTAGCTGGCCAGTTGGGCGGGGTTCGCGTCCACGCGGACGGAGGGCAGCGCTCCGCCTCCAACCGACACTTGCCCCACACCCTGAATCTGGGAAAGTTTTTGCGCCAGGACGGTGGAGGCCGAGTCATAGATCTTATCGGGACCATATTTATCGGAGGTCAGGCCGAGAATCATGATCGGCGAATCGGCGGGATTGACCTTGCGGTAGGTGGGATTGGCCGGCAAGTTGGCGGGCAGATAAGATCGCGCCGCATTGATGGCAGCTTCCACATCGCGGGCTGCGCCATCGATATTGCGGTTGAGGTCAAACTGAATGGTGATTCCGGTGCTGCCGAGGGTGCTGGAGGAAGTCATCTCCGTCACCCCGGCAATGTGCCCGAACTGCCTTTCCAGGGGAGTAGCGACGGACGAGGCCATGATGTCGGCGCTGGCTCCGGGCAAGCCGGCACTGACTGAGATGGTGGGAAAGTCAACCGCCGGCAAGGGCGCCACGGGCAACACTTCAAAGGCAATCGCGCCGGCCAGCGCAATGGCCACGGTGAGCAGCGTGGTGGCTACGGGGCGATGGATGAACGGGGCGGAGATATTCATGACGGCCCCAGTTGCTCTCCGCCAGCGTTTTCGGGAGCGAGCGCCGGTTTGCCAAAACGCTGGGCGAGATTGTCAAAGAAGATATAGATGACAGGCGTGGTGTAAAGCGTGAGCACCTGGCTCAGGAGCAGTCCGCCGACCATGGCGATGCCCAGCGGGCGGCGTAGCTCGGAACCGAAACCCGTGCCGAGCGCGAGCGGCAATCCCGCCAGCAGGGCAGCCATGGTGGTCATCATGATGGGACGAAAACGAAGCAGGCAGGCTTCGTAAATCGCATCGGTCGCATTCTTGCCGTGTTTGCGCTCGCCTTCCAGCGCGAAGTCGACCATCATGATGCCGTTCTTCTTCACAATGCCGATCAGCAGCACGATTCCGATGATTGCGACCACGCTCAAGTCCTGGTGAAAGAGAAGCAATGCGAGAAAAGCGCCCACGCCCGCCGACGGCAATGTCGACAGAATCGTAATGGGGTGGATAAAGCTCTCGTACAAAACTCCGAGCACGATGTATACGGTGACCAGCGCGGCCAGAATCAGCAACGGCTCATTGGATAGCGAATTCGTGAACGACGCCGCTGTGCCTTGAAACCCCGCCTGCAGGCTGGGAGGCATGTGCATGTCGTTCTGCACTTTGTCGACCGCCGTGATGGCCTCGCCCAGCGCGGCGTTGGGAGCGAGATTGAAGGACACGGTAATGGCGGGGAACTGCCCCTGGTGATTGATTGAGAGTGCCTCGGTTGTGTTTTCAAAGTGCGCGAAGGCGCTCAACGGTACGGCGTTGCTGGTGGTCGAACTGGTCGCGCCATTGGAGTTTGCCGTCCGACTTGAAGTCGACGCGCTGGCCGAAAGCGCGTTCAGAGGAGGAGTCAAGGTATTGGCCGACGGCGTGTACAGGGCGGAGGTAGTCAGGGCATTGGAACCTGCGGCAGCAGCCCCGGAGGAGGCGAATGACGAGGACGCGCCCGCCCCGGATGCTCCCGCCGAAGCATTGGACTGAATGTAGAGGTGGTTGAGTTTGTTCGGGTCCTTTTGAAACTGCGGCTCGCTCTCCAGAATGACGTGGTACTGATTCACCTGGGTGTACATGGTACTGATCTGGCGCTGACCGAAGGCATCGTAGAGCGTGTTATCGATGGTGGTCGGAGCGATACCAAAGCGCGAAGCCGTGACGCGGTCGATCACCAGCGCTACCGCCAAGCCTCCAGTTTGCTGATCGGTGGCCACATCTTCCAGTTCGGGCAACTGTTTCAGGCGTTCGACAAAACGATTGGTCCAGTCGTTGAGTTCGTTGGCGTCGGGATCTTCGAGGGTGAACTGGTATTGGGTGCGGCTCACGCGGTCGTCCACCGTGATGTTCTGCACCGGTTGCATGAACAGTTGGATTCCCTGCACCTGGCTGACTCTGGAATTGAGCCGGCGGATGAGGTCGGAGGCGCTGATATGGCGCTGTTCGATCGGCTTCAGATTGATCGACATACGGCCGCTGTTGGTGGTGGTATTGGTTCCGTCCGCGCCGATGAACGACGACACGCTGTCCACCGCCGGATCGGCGAGAACCGCCTTGGTGAGCTCTAGCTGCTTCTCGGCCATGGCCCGGGAGCCAATCGTCTGCGGCGCCTGCGAGATGGCCTGAATCACGCCGGTGTCCTGCACCGGGAAAAACCCCTTGGGGATGATGATGTACAGAAAGACGGTAAGCAGCAAAGTGGCCACGGCGACGAACAGCGTAATCGTCTGGTAGCCGAGGACAAACTTGAGGGTGCGGCCATAGAAGGCGATCATGCTCTCGAAGGCGCGCTCCGAGGCCTGATAGAAGCGCCCCTGCTGCTCTTTGGGTTGGTGGCGCAGAATGCGCGCACTCATCATGGGCGTGAGGGTTAACGAGACCACGGCGGAAACCACGATGGTAACGGCGAGGGTGACGGCAAATTCGCGGAACAGGCGCCCCACAACGTCGCCCATGAACAAGAGAGGAATCAGGACCGCGATGAGCGAGACGGTGAGCGAGAGAATGGTGAATCCGATTTGCTCGGCGCCCTTGAGCGCAGCGTCCATGGGACGATCGCCGTCTTCGATATAGCGGGCGATGTTTTCGATCATCACGATGGCATCGTCGACCACAAAGCCGGTGGAGATGGTAAGCGCCATCAGCGACAGGTTGTCGAGGCTGTAGCCGAGCAGGTACATGGCGGCGAAAGTGCCGACGAGCGAGAGCGGCACGGCCACGGCCGGGATGATGGTGGCGTAGACGCTGCGCAAGAAAAGGAAGATCACCAGCACGACGAGGCCGATGGTCAAGTACAACTCGAACTCGACATCGGAAACTGAGGCTTCGATCGCTGTGGTGAGATCGGTGAGCGTGGTTACCTGAATGCCGGTGGGCAGATTGGCCTTAAGCTGGGGCAGGAGTTGCTTGATGCTCTTGACCACGTTGATGGTGTTGGCTCCAGGCTGCCGTTGCACATTCAGGATGACCGCCGGGGTCTGATTCATCCATGCCGCCTGGTTGTTATTTTCGACGCCGTTGACGATGTTGGCGACGTCGGTGAGCATGACCGGCGCGCCATTGCGGTAGGCGACGACGACCTGCCGATAATCGTCGCTGGTAATCAGTTGATCGTTGGCGTCGATCTGGTAGTCCTGGCGCGGTCCATCGAAGTTTCCTTTGGCGGCGTTCACGCTGGCATTGGTGAGCGCGGTGCGCAGGTCTTCCAGGTTCATGCCGTAGGAGGAGAGCGCCGTCGGGTTGGCTTGAATGCGCACGGCGGGTTTTTGACCGCCGCTGATGGTGACGAGACCGACGCCGCTGATCTGAGAAATCTTGGGGGCAAGGCGCGTGTCGACCAGGTCTTCGACCTGCGAGAGAGGCATCGCATTGGAAGTGATCGCCAGAGTAAGAACCGGCGCATCGGCTGGATTAGTTTTGCTGTAGACGGGTGGCGAGGGTAGGATCGAGGGCAGCAGACTCTGCGACGCGTTAATCGCAGACTGGACCTCCTCCTCGGCCACATCGATATTCAGGCTGAGGGCGAACTGCAGCACGATGACGGAAGTGCCGCCGGAACTGGTGGAGGTCATCTGGCTCAGGCCCTGCAGTTGGCCGAAGTTGCGCTCCAGTGGCGCCGTCACCGTCGTCGCCATTACCGTAGGGCTGGCTCCCGGATAAAAAGTGAGCACCTGAATGGTGGGATAGTCGACTTCCGGCAAGGCGGATACAGGAAGCTGGGTATAGCCCACCAGACCGACGAGCAGGATGGCAGCCATGAGCAACGAAGTCGCAACGGGCCGCAAAATAAAAGGGCGAGAAGGACTCACGGGGCGCTGCTCCGGGTGGCGCCGTGCTGGGTCGAATCCTTCGTCAGAACGGTGACCGCGGTATTGTCCTGCAGCTTATCGAAGCTGCTGGTGGCGACCATGTCTCCCGGATTGACGCCGTCGGCTTGCGTGAGGCCGCCGTTCGTGACTCCGGGCTTGATGCTGCGCATGTGCGCGACGTTATTCTCAATCACGTAAACGAAAGATGCTTGCCCGTTTTGCTGGATGGCGGCGGCTGGAATCAGCGTTACGCCCTGCAGTGTATTCACCAGCAAACGCGTGTTGACGAACTGGTTGGGGAAAAGCGCGTTGTTCTTATTGTCGAAGAGGGCTCGCGCTTTGACGGTTCCCGTCGTGGTGTCAATCTGATTGTCGAGAGTGATCAGAGTGCCGCTGGTGATCTTGGTCTGGGCGGTGCGATCAAAGGCATCGACGGTCAGTTTGGCTTTTCTGCGCAGTTGGGCTGCAACCGGGCCCAGACTGTCTTCCGGGATGGTGAAAATGACGGTAATGGGCGTCAACTGAGTAATGACGGCAAGAGTGGAGGCGCCGGTAGACTGCACCACGTTGCCCGGATCCACCAGCCGTAATCCAACGCGACCGGCGATCGGCGCGGTGATGTGGCAATAGTCCACCTGAACCTGGTCGTATTGCACCGCTCCTTCATCGTTCTTTACCGTGCCCTGGTCCTGCAGGACCAGTTTTTCCTGGTCATCGACAATCTGCTTGGCAATCGCGTTCCGCGCGACGGCGGCGCGATAGCGTTCCAGATCCATCTGTGCCTGGGCGAGCAGATTCTGGTCGCGTTCAAGCAGCCCTTGCGCCTGCAACAGGGTTGCGCTGTAGGTGCGCGAGTCGATATCAATCAGCGGGTCGCCCTTGCTTACCAGTTGACCTTCCTTAAAATGCACGGCGAGGACCAGGCCATTCACCTGGCTGGTGATCGACGCGGTATAGACGGGAGTGACGGTGCCGATCGCGTCGAGGTAAACACCGATGTCGCCTTTCCTGGCGGACGCGGTCGTGATGGTGACCTTCGGGGGCCCGGGCGCGACTTTTTTAGCCGCACCGGCGTGGCTCCACAGCAGTACCGCGGTAAGTACGATGGCGAGCAACAGCAGAATGCCAAGCACGACCCACAGCGGCTTATGCTGGTGAGATTCCGAACTGTGAGCCGTCAGTTGATGGCTGGGATCAATTCCAGAATTGACCGGGGGATGCTGACCTGCTTCAGCGCTCAAAAAGAATCTCCTCTTCCGACTCCGAATTTCCCAAAATTATAGTCGAGGGACGCGCTTCGCCATGGAGACAGGCGGACGACTTTGCTCATGGGTGGAGTTGTCGATTGCCAACTCACGCCCATGATCGGCGTGGCACCGGTGTGAAAATCGCCCGCCGTTACTGGCTAAAGCCGTACAAAGTACAGATGCAGGCTGGAGCAGTCGGGATGGTTGAACGAAAGCAATGCCACGCTGAGTGGTTACCAAACTTTACAAACGTTGGCGTCTGGTTTGACCATGGGTTGGCCCGGCTTGCAGTGGAAGGCAACGGCAAACTCGGGCATGTTCTCGACGACTCCGTTGATGCGGTAGCGGGCAGGAGAATGCGGATCGGTCATGGCGCGCACGCGCAAGTCTTCGGGACGTTCATTGGCGCAGTCCCACTGCGCGTATCCGATAAAGAAGCGCTGCTCGGGCGTGAAGCCGTCGATATTGATGGGCTGAAGTTTCCTGTCTTTGATCGCATTCTGCCACGCGATGTAAGCAAGAATCTCGCCGCCCAGGTCGGCGACGTTCTCGCCCAGTGTGAGCTTGCCGTTGACGTGCACGTCGTCCAACGAAACGTAGCCTGAATATTGGTCCTCGACGCACTTGGTGCGGGCGTCGAACTTCTCCCGGTCTTCTTTCGTCCACCAGTCTTTCAGATTTCCTTTGGCATCGAACTGGCTGCCTTCGTCGTCGAACCCGTGGGTGAGTTCGTGGCCGATGGTGCCTCCGGTGTTGCCATAGTTGGGAGCGTCGTCCATTTTCGGATCGTAGAGGGGTGGTTGCAGCACGCCGGCGGGAAAGTTGATGTCGTTCATCTGCGCGTTGTAGTAGGCATCGACGGTGGGAGCGGAAATCTCCCATTCGCCATGGTCGACGGGTTTGCCGATTTTGCCGATGTCGCGGCGGCTTTCAAATTCATGGGCGCGCTCGACGTTGCCGGCAAAATCGTCGCGCGCGATGTTGACCGAGCTGTAATCGCGCCAATGATCGGGATAGCCAATCTTATTGCGGATTCCCGCGAGCTTCGTCAGCGCCTGCTGTTTGGTCTCCGGGCTCATCCAATCCAAGGCCTTGATGCGCGCGCCCATTGCGTCTTCGATGCGCCGCACCATATCGAGCGTGCTCTGCTTGAGTTCAGGAGAGAAGACTTTGGCGACATAGACCTGGCCGAGCGCCTCGCCCAAATCGTAGTTGACGTACTGCACGCAGCGTTTCCACCGCGGCTGCATTTCTTTTGCGCCGCGCAAATACTGGCGATAGAAAGCGAAGTTTTCTTCGACGAATGGCGCAGAAAGATATGGCGAGGAAGTGTCGGCAACATGGAAGCGCAGGTACGATTTCCAGGCAGCGATCGATTCGGAGGCAAGGAGCGCGTTGAGTTCCTTGATAAATTCGGGCGCGTCGACGTTGAGAACGTCGAACTGCGGATAGTGCATCTCGCGGTAGTATGCGACCCAGTCGAAGTCGGGTGCGAGCTGGACGAGATCGGACACCTTCATTTTATGGACCAGGTTGTGGGGATCGCGGCGCGCGACGCGACTGAGAGAAGCTTTGGCCAGAGCCGTTTCCAGGCGTAGTACGGCCTCGGTATTTTCTTTGGCGGCCGAGGGGTTGTCACCGATCAGTTCAAAAACTCGTTGTACGTGTTGCCGGTAGTGTTCGCGCGTGTCTTTGGATTTGGCGTCATCCTTCACGTAGTAGTCGCGATCGGGCAGAGCGAGGCCACCCTGATCCACATCGGCGATCACATGTTCGGAATCGTCGGGGTCCTGGGTTGAGCCCGCTGAAAAGAGCAGGGAAGTGTTGTAGGAATATCGCGAATAGGTCAGTTGCAACCGGGCCACGAGCGGCGTCAGTTCTTTCGCTGATTTGATCTGGGCAATGGCCGCGAGTTCCGGTTGGATCGGCCCTGAGCCGCGCTTCTCGACGGCCGATTCATCCATGCAGGCGGCATAGAAATCGCCAATCTGACGGCTTACAGCGTCGCGCTGCGCGTCCTGCCGGGCTGCCTGTTCAAGCATGGCGCGGAGAAAGGTAAGGTTGTCCTGATAGAGCTTGGAGTAGACCGACCATGAAGTCTGATCGGGCGGAATCGGGTTCTTCTTTTGCCAACCGCCGCAGGAGTAGCGATAGAGGTCCCGGCAAGGATCGACTGACCGATCCATGGACGAAAGGTCGAGACTGGGGCTGTAGGGTAACGACGGTCCGGTCGGTCCATTCGACTGCGGCGTGGATGGCGCTTGAGCGTGGGCGAGCGCGAGAGATGCGCCCAGAAGGAACACGAGCGCGACCCACTTGCGCACATGCATTCCAGTAGGATGAAAGTCGTTAAGGCATCTAAGATCAAGGGTGGCGCGGACACTCTTGTCCGCGAAAAGTCCGCGCACTGATACTGCTGCCGGATCAGGAGAGTACTTGTTAAGAAGGTCCTTGCATGAAGTCATGAGCTCGCCCATGATATGGGACATTTTTGCCGAATAGCAAGCGCGGGAGAGCTGGAGAGTATAATCGCAGCCGTTTTCGAATTCAGGAAGCAGATTGCGCTTGCGAACGCGGTCGCCGCTCGCTGATCGTATAACGTCGCTGAGTCATATTTAGATGATTCGCGCGCAGTCGATGAACGCTTGAGAACACGATGCCTCGGATTTCGAGAAGAACATTTTTGAAGACCGCTTCGGCCGCCACGGCCGTCGCGGGACTTTCGAGGGGCGCGCCACTGCTGATGGGTAATCCTCTCGGTCTACCCCTGGCGCTACAACTGTACTCGGTGCGGGCTTTGCTGCCGAAGGACTACGTGGGCACGTTGCGGCGTTTGGCCGCATTGGGTTATCGCGAAGTGGAAGCGGCAGGTTTTTTTGGCCACGGCCCGAACGATGTAAAGCGGGCGATGAACGACGCCGGGTTGCAATGCGTGAGCGCCCACTATCCCCTGAAAGAGTTGCTGCCAAGAGTGGATGACGTGATTCAGTTCGGCAAGGATTTGGGCCTGAAGTACATTGTCTGTTCGGCTCCCTGGCTCAAGGACCCGTCGCGCGTGCCGGACCCCGGGTCGCAAGCCGCGAGAGACGCGATGACGCTCGGCGATTGGCGATGGAATGCGGAACAGTTTAATCGTATCGGAGAGCGCGTTCGTACGGCCGGGATCCGCTTCGCGTACCACAACCATACCGAGGAGTTCCGCTCAGAAAGAGGCGTGGTGTTCTACGATGAGATCCTGCGCGCGACCGATGCCGCGAACGTAACCATGGAGATGGATTGCGGCTGGGTGGTAGTGGGCGGCAAGAACCCCGCAGACTATCTTTCCCGTCACCCCACGCGCTTTGCCATGCTGCATGTCAAGGACTTCAAGATGAGCGGCGATTCCGGCGCTTCCGCGCCTCCACCTTCCACGGAGATGGGGCACGGCACGATTGACTATCGTCCGATTTTTGAAGCGGCCAGGAAAACCGGGATCGAGCACGCCTTTGTGGAACAGGAAGAGTTTGACATGCCCGTGCTGGAGGCGTTGAAGATCGACGCCGACTACATGCGCAAGTTGAAGGTGTAGCGTCTGTGTCCGGCGCCTTGTCTTCCAGTCGCTCCAGGAACGTCACTCCAGGACCAGTTGGCGCCAGTAGGCGTTTCCAGCTTCGTGATGCGGAATCAGGACCAACTGATACAGCCTGAGGACGACCTCCTGTTGCGCGTATTTCGATAGATTCAAGCGAAACGTTTTCCAGCGGCGTTGGGGCAGCGTTCCGAGCACGAGAGTATCGAGGACCCTCTCGTCGTTTACGTAGACCTGCAATTGCCAGGCTCGCCCGGGATCGACTCCAGCTTGAAATGCGAGCGTGGGGTGGGAGTTCAACTTCGCCGAGCGGCGCAACATGGTGCCGCGGATTTCATCTCGCGGATAGGTGGCGAGCACATCTCCATCGAGGAAGGTTATGCCACGAATGCCGGGCAAGCCGCCTCCCGCGCCGCCAAACCCCGCGCGCTCGAGGGTCCATTGGGGATTCCAGTAGCGCATGAGATCGGCCAGTTCGAACAGTTCGGCGGGTTGGGTGACGGGTTGTTGGGAGGGGATGCGAAGCGTGTCATTCTGGAGCGAGGCGCCGTGGGAGACCAGGATCGCCTCTCCGATCGCGGCGGTGCGGCGGGCCAACGAGGAAATACTCTCGTCCACCGGCGGAGTCAACCGCAAGTCACCCATCTGGGCGCCAAAAATCCGGTCGTGAAGTTCGGCGACTTGTTCCGCGGGAAGCGCCTTCATGCCATACATGGCCGCTACCACGGACGCTGAATTCGCCGCATTGCAATCGGCATCGGAAAAGTCGGCGGCGTGTACCGCAAGTTGCAGTGTTTTCTGGAAGTCGCCCTCGCCGAACCATACCGCCACCGCCACGATTCCGCCGTTGAGAACGGCGTTGTTGGTGGCGGGATACTCAATCCCCCATCGGCGGGCGAGGGCGCGACAAATCTGCTCTGGCCCGTTGCCTCTCTCCGCCAGGGAAATCACCATGTCGATGGATTGACGGTAAGGCGACTGCGGCGCGATCAGGCTGGCCGCCTGGCGGACGATCTGGTGCGGGTCGCGCTCCGCGAATGCGATGCTGATCATCCCAGCGATAAATACGCCACCGTCCGTTCCTTCGGCATAACCGTTGATATGACCGAGTTCGCGCGCCAGGCTGCCCGCCAGGTTGGGCATGCCCGGTGCTAATATGCCGTAAAGGTCGCTGCTGAATTCCGGCCCAATGGTCCACCATAATTTGTTGTAGCGCGGGTGGCCGGTGTCGGGCGGCTTGATTCCGCGCTTGAGCAGCAGCAGTGCCTGTTCGCTCGATCCCCAGGAGCCCGCGTTGTTTTTGAGCCACTGCTCGCCGAGTTGGGCGACGGTGAGCCCGGGCCCGTATTTTTCGAACGCACGCACGGCCACCATCTCGTAGTAATAGTCGTCGTCCACGGGAGCGTAGCCAGGGGGGTGGCTGATGGGAGTAACCGGTACAGCGGACGCGACTTTGTGTTCGAAGCGGAGGCCCGTGAGTTGAGCGATCATCTGTGCCGTCCAGATGGCTTGGACGCGGTCGAGATAATCCGCGATCGAGATTTCAAGTAAGGCGTGGGGTGGAACGCTGGCCGAAGAGTTAGCGTCAAGGTCAGTCCGAACGTCAGTCTGGGCGTTGCTTTGAACGTTAGTCTGGTTCTGAATCTGAGGGGCGGCGGCCAGGCTGCTTCCTGCGACTGCGAACCACAGCAAGCAGAGGACCGCCGCGAATCGCTTCGCATGCTTGAATCCAAAGACCTCGATTTGGCTCGGCGCACTAAGTGCCATGGGATGCTCGATACTGAAGTCACAATTCAGGGCGTGGACTTGCTCTTACTCCGCTTTACTTTGCATCCTGAACGCAACGAAAACCAATTCCACCCGAACGGTCCATGCCCGGCGCCATCAGCAGCAGTTTGCCGTGTTCGCTGAGTTTGTAGGTCTCGGGAAAATACCAGATCGAGCCCTGCGGTTGGTAGTATTCACCGCCACGCAGAATGGCGGCGCGCGTATGTTCGTCGGTGAACTCTTCCGTCCATTGCCAGACGTTACCAACCATATCCATCACTCCGAATGGACTCTTGCCTTGTGGATGCGAATCGACAGCATCCGGCCCGCGCATGGATCGGCTCCTATCCGGGACAGGAACCGCGCTGGCATTCCAGTCGTTTCCCCACGGATAGAGGCGGCCATCGGCGCCTTGTGCCGCATACTGCCACTCCCACTCATGCGGCAGACGCTTGCCCGCCCAAGCCGCGTAAGCCCGTGCATCTTCTAGAGAGACCCAGGTCACCGGCTTGTTGTCCCAGCCAGCGGGAAAAGTTCCGTACTTCCAATCACGCAGAAAATTCAAGTCATCCGGCGGACGATAGTGCGCGGTATCGAGAAACACTTTGAATTGGGCATTTGTAACTGGGTAGACGTCGATCCAGAACGACTTCACCTGCAAAGGATGTGCATGAAATCTCCGTGGAGAATCTTCCCATGGATATTGCACATCCGTGCCCATGTCATTGGCCCCTTCGACCTCAATACCCTCAACCTTAAAGAGAAACTCGGCGCCTGGAATCTTCACCATGCCCGCCGGCGATGCCGAGGGCGGCTGAGTCGTAGTTAGAGGCAATATCTGCTGCGGTAACACTCTCCATTCGTGTGAATAACTCGCCAGCGGCGTGGCGCTCAGTTGCTTCATTCTTGACATGAGCGCCTGAATGCCGCCACTGGGAGCGGTTGTTGTAGCCAGCAGCGCTCCGAAGCCGTGTGCTTCAATGGCAAAACTGAGGACGGTCCTGCCGTCGGGCGTGCGGCCGGGTTCCAGTTCGGTTCCATGATAAAGATCGAAATACCGCAAGCCTTCCTCTGCTTTAAGTTCGATCTCGGGGCCGTCTACGTCATACTCGTTACGATTCACAATGGTCCAGAGGGTCTGGCGATCCAAAGGCCAGCGGCTGGAAAAAACTCCGTAGCGCAGCATGGGCGCGAGCGGTTCCCACTGCGCGCTGCTCAAGAATGGCGCGACAGCCCGCTCGATGGTGGCGACGCGTCGAGTGGCTTCGGCGTCGCGGGGTGTGATTCCGTTCCAGATTCCCCAAACGTTTTCCCAGCTTTCCCAACCGACGCCGTTGAAGAACGCAAACTGCAGATCGTTGGTCTTGTCGCGATTCCAGCGATCGGAAATGTTCACCATGTGCCGCGGTTCGAGCCATTTATATTTGTCGACGAGCGGAACAAACGGGAAGTTATATTGCCCCCATGTCATGAGATTCCACGCCAGGGCTTCATCGGAAGGACCGTTCTCCGGTTCAAAGACGAGAGGATGTCCGACTTTATCGGAAGCGGTTGAAAATGCGAGTGGGACTCCATCCTGGGTATCGCCGTTGATGCCGTCGGCTCCGAGTTCCGCCATCAGTTCGGCAATGGCCTGCGGCCAAGGCTCGCCCAGATCGCGCGTGCCCTGGTCCCACATCATCATGGGGAAGAGGACGCGCACACCGCGCTTGTGGAAATCGGCAATCGCCTCCCGCACGCCTGCCACTCCACCTGGCATACTGCGAATCAAGTCATGCTGGTTGCGGTCGTCGACACCCATATTCGGATAAGTCGGCCAGATCAGCACGGCATCGATGCCGCCATAGCGTTTCTCCAAATCATCGAGATAGCGAGCGACGGTGTAGCGACGCGCAACCGGATCATAGAAATAGCGATCCTGCACCATCATCTGGGGTTGAAAAAAACTGGATTGGGTCCACCGAAGCGCGGGCAGATCGTAACGCGATCCATCGTATCCCACGCGGATCAGGCGCTCCCGCCGCCAGTGCCGGAGGTCGTCGAGCCATGCTTGATGATCCTCCAAGGTGCAGGGTTTCCATCCGCCATCGTCCGCCGCTTTCAGCAACGAGCAATCGGGCGCGGGAATCTGCTGGTGGTCCGGTTCAAAGTGAGTGTCCTGGGCCCCGACGATGCTGGACCATGCCAGCACAAGCGACATCATAATAAGTGCGGAGAGGTTCAGTTTCATGATTGTGTCTACCGTGCGCGAATATTGCCGCGAATCACCACTACCGATGCCGCCGGCAGTTCGTATGTGCTGTCGGCGGTAACGCTCGGCTCGGTATGAAGCGCCGGTCCATCGGGATCAGCCCAGCCGAAAGACTCTGCTACAACCGAGGGCTCACCCTGGTACTCAGCGTGTCCCACGTAGCGAGTATGTCCGGGATGCCACTGATACTGAGCCTTTCCGAAAGTAGAGATATTGACCGGCCCGACAAAAGTCGCCCGCGTGTCCTGGCCCTGAAACTCGATGCGCACGCCGTGCGCATTCTGTTGATCGCGATTCACGACCAGCAAAGACCACTGCCCATCGGGACGTTTGAGGGCGTAAGCAGTCACCAATGCATGCCCCGCACCGTCGTCAACGTCGCTCTTGGCGGGATAGACGTCGTGCTGCTTCTCGCCGGGCGCCACCCATTCCAGGTTAATAAGCTGCGCCACAAAAAACTGGGCCAGGGGCTGCTGAATCTTGTATTGGGCGTCGACGCTCAGCATGCCGTACGTTCCTGGAGAATCGTTACAACCGTGCTCCATGAGCAGCGGAAGATAGTGGAAGTAATAGACTCCATTTCCGCCCGCGGTCAAGAATGAACCTATGTAGTCAGCCAGCCAGAGGCCGGAGAAAATGTCCATATACGTTTCGCTGGCAGCAGAAGAGAGGTTGCCCTCGGTAATGAACATTGGCGTGCCCGCCGGCACTCCATCGTCACGCCAAGTCTGCAGAATATGAGTTACTAAGTCTGTTTCGTCATAGAGGCTGCCCCAGGGCATTCTGCAACCGTCATACGGATAGTGCTCGAAGGAGAAGAAGGCCAGATCCCGTATGTGACCATGCTGTGTGAGATAGTCGATGAAGCGGGTTACCCATGATGTCTTGCCATTGGCAGCGGGCCAGGCTTCGAGGTCTTCAATTCCGCCCCCGAGGCCTGGCCCGCCTAATTTCAGAGTGGGATCGAGGCGATGAAGTGCAGTGGCCCACTGAATGTAGAGGGAACCGTAGTCTTCGGGGCTAAGAAATTGGCCCTCCATTTCTTCACCCATCTCGACATATGAAATTGGATACTTACGCTTTTCGAGGTAGGTAATCTCGGCAACGGCGTTTTCCGGAGTGTCATACACCAAGGCGACGGGGATCATAGCAGGTAGACCGCGCGTGACGCCGCTGGTGAAAAACAAGTCGAAGCCCGCCTGCGCTTGATGTGTCGTCCCGAGATCGGAGGCGTCGTGCCACGGATCGACGGAGGAACAATAAGTCGTAGTCTGCTCCTGGTCCTGGGTGTGCCTGAGAATGTCGTGAAACTCTCCGCCGGCTGAGGTTGTTCCCAGATAGATTTCGTCGATCGCATAACCAACGCAGGCCCGAGCATCGGAGGAGTCGTGGCCGGTTGCGCAGGTGTTGGAAGACTCGGTCATTAGAATTCGCAGGAATCGGATGGGAAGAGGCCGGGCCTGCAAGCGCAGTATCTCGGATCCGCCCCGACCGTGCTCAATCGCTCCTCCGGGAAAAGTTTGCCATACTCCATGGGTGGGGCTGTGCATCGGGTCTTCGCCGACCCAGTGTTGCACAGCGAATCGCGTGGCGTAGGGTTGAGCCCACTTAATGCGGATGCTGTCGACTGGCTGGGCCTGCGCCAGATCAAGCACGACCCACTGCGGATGCAGCGAATCGCTTTCGCCCGTGAAACGCTGGGTAAGATAGGGGTTACTCTTCCAGTATGTGTTGTCGTCACCATCCGTGATACGCGAATACCCGGCGTTGGGCGTGCCATCGTTTCTGGTAAAGCCTCGATGGGGCAAGGAATATCCGTAGGAATGTTGAATGGGCTCGCCGAGATCTGTCGAACTGGTGAAATATCCTTTTTGGCCGGGCTCGCTCCATGAACCCCTGGGATTCCAATGCCAGGCTTCGATGGAGAGTTCGGTATTGTTTCGATAGCTGACCGGCTGCCAGCCCGCAGCCATGGCTCTGCCTAGATTCGGCTGCGTCAATCCGCTGTCGATGGCTTCGGACGCGATCCGATCGACGCCGGCGCCCAGCGTTTCATTGGGGGAGAAGTGATTGGTCGCGTGGCTAGGCGCAATGTCGACTTGGATTGTCTGTGCGGGAGAGATCGACACGGAAATGACGCCTGCGAGAATCCATTTAGAATGTAGGAATATTGCTTTCACGACACTGCTCCTTGCGACTTATTGCGTTTCGCGGTTTATCTCGTTATCGTCTTTGGGAGTCAGGGAACGGAGGTGCTCGGCAATGAGCTTGAGCAAGGTGCTATCCGAAGTATCTCCGCTCAACTCCCAGATCATCACTCCACCGAGTGCCTGACGCCTCGCATAGTTAAGCTTGGCGCGGATGGATATCTCGTCATCGTAAGTCCAGAAAGTGCTACCGTCGAAGAGCCATGGCGCCATCGACTTAGGGTCGCGATATGCCGTGAAATTGTTCAAGATGGAGACGATGTAGCGATACGGAGCATCGTCGCGCACCGGCTCACCCGTCTGAAACAAACCGTGATTGTCCTGGGCTACCTGCTTCCATGAGTAGGCGTAGAAGGGCATGCCGAGCAGCATCTTTGACGCGGGTACGCCAGCGTTGATATAGCCGCGAATGGTGGAATCCACGTTGCTGTCTTTCTCTGGATCTCCTGGCGAACTGTAGAGCGGAGCGACGAGGCCAGTTCTCTTGCTCCATGGACCGGCGTAGTCGTAGTTCATGATACCGACCTGGTTGGCATAGAGGGCAACGGCTTCCATGTCCAGATGCTGATAAGTGATGCGACCGTCACCCATGGCAACGGTGAGCAGAAGATTCGGGCCGGCGGTATTGAGTTGCCGCCGGAATTCTCCCAATAGGGCGATGAAGTTGAGTTTGTCTTCTTCCTTGGGGTACTCCCAGTCAATATCAATGCCGTCGAACAGTCCTGGCGCTTCGATCCCCTCGGCAAACTTACCCTTGATGAACCGTTGAATGCAGGAGGCAACAAAGGCATGGCGGTAAGCGGGTTGTGCCGCCTCGACAAAGCCATCAGCGGTTCCTTCGAGAGAAATCACGATCTTGAGTTCAGGGTAGAGTCGTTTCAGTTCCTGCAACTGATGAAAGTTTCCCCGCAGTGCGATCGCTGGCGTGTCGGCGGTTCCATCCACGCTATCATCCGCGGCGAACGCGTAACTGATGTCCACTTCCGGGTCAGCGAGCACGCACTCATGGTTGGCGATTTTTCCCTGCGAGTAATTAATCTGGTCGAGTTTGGAGATCGCGCCTTGCGAAATCAGGTTCTTGACGAAGAATTGCCGGCGAATTCCGTCTCCGCGAAGGTAGCCGACTACGATCGGACGTTTCGCAGGGATGCTGTCTTGCGCGGCGCAGAACGCTGCATAACAGCACACAACAAGAATCATCCAGGATCCAAGTCGCGTGATTACATTCTTGTGCGAACGATTATTTTCCGGCATTTCCCGGACCTCCAACGGGATAAATTGTGGGCAGGCGCTGGTCAACGGGCGGCAGAGGGGGGAAAGCGGCGTGGGGTTCCTTCTGGTACCAATAGGCGACGGAGTAGAAATTGTCGGAGCGATGATTGGCGTGGCCATGTTCAATCGTTGCGCGCAAAGACTTGGTGAAAGGGATCGGCGAATCCAAATGAAAGCGATATATGGAAGAGCGGCTGCCGGCAAACTCCGTTCCTTTCACCGGCGCTCCGAATAGAGCGTAGGAGAATGGATGATCGCCAAAATCCCAGGCGCCGAGAAAATAGTCTTCCGAACCGGTGCCGTTGATGGAAGGCAGTTTTTCTCCATCCACAAAAAACATGTCGTCGCCTTCGCCCCACCATCCATCCTGATTCTGGAGAACAGACATGGTCACACCGACGAAGTGCCCTTGTCCAGCGGCCTCCAGCCATACATAATTGCCTTCTCCATCAAGATTCTTCCGGGTATTCACCGCGGCCGCGTCATTGCCTTCCCATTGATTGGTCCACCCTTTGGCGGGCGTCGCCTGACGATATTGGGCGTGAAAATACATGGTGTCGGCGGGAAGATCTTGATGCAGAGCCTGGTAATCAATGTTGAAATAGAAGGCGTCGACATCTTCCTTGCCTTCATTGGCGACGGTAATTCGAGCTCTTTTGCGGAAGGGCATGGGGAAAAAGCAATTCAGCGCTTTGTCGGAAGCGACCGCCAGAGGTGTTGATTCGAAAAGGAAGTAGTCTCCCAACCCGAGGCCGAAGAAGTCGCCGACGGGAGTCTCGACGCTGGGCGTTGCTTCGCCGTCCCAATACATTCGCAGGACCAGTTTCTTTAAATGGTATCTCTCGGGAGAAGCGACGGTGATCCAGATGTGAGTGATGATGGCCGGGCCGGAATCATCGAGTAAGGTGAGTGTATCTGCCGCCGCTATCTTGCGGAAGTCATCATTGCCACCGCTGTGGTCATAACTCGAAGCCCGCTTCTGTATGTAGTTATGAGGGAACGGCAGGCTGGATAATTGCGCACTGCTGACATTCGCGGATTGCGCCGGGAGGCGTACGCCAATCGTCAGCGATATTGCGATGCAGGTCAGTACCCTTAGAGCCAGCAAAGTGACAGTGCTTTTCATCTTCCTCATTGTGAGACTCGCGCGATGTAAACCGAGAAAGGCGCCAGCGCGACCTGATCTAACTGCCCACTGGGCGCCGGAACAGAAGTGGTGAGCAGCGCTGTAGCTTTGACGGAAGCAAAGCCTTGCGCGGAAATATCAAAAGTCATATGCTGCGTTGTCGCAGACATATTCAGGACGACTAAGATACCCTCGTTCTTATAACGGCGAAGATAGGAAAGAACGTTAAGATTATCCTGATTCAATGCAATGTAGTCTCCCTCCAACAGAGCAGGCTCGTGGTGCCGCAGCGCCAACAGGTGCCGGTAAAATTGCAGAACCGAGTCAGGATCCTGGAGTTCGGTGGCCACATTGTGCGTCTTGTAACTGGCTGGAACCGGCAACCAGGGCGTGGCGGTGCTGAATCCAGCATTGGGAGAGTCATTCCACTGCATCGGCGTCCGTTCGCCATCGCGGCCTTTTTCATTCGGCCAGCCAGCGATGCCAATCGGATCTTTCACGTCCTCTTTGCGTGTGGGATCATTATTCTCCATGCCCAACTCTTCCCCGTAGTACATGATTGGCGTACCTCGTAGAGTGAGATACATTCCAGCCATGAGTTTGGCGATCTGATCGTTATGCTGTCCGTCTCCATAGCGGTTGTAGGATCGCGTCATATCATGGTTGCCGATGACATAGACTGGCCAGCCTCCTGTAGATTCCGCGTTTGCAATCTGAGTGCGGAAGTCAGGGGGGGAAAGTTTGTTGACCTCGCAGAACATGAAATCCATCGGCATCTGGATTTCGTCATTATGATCGCCGTAATACTCTTTGAGTTCTTCCCGATTTGAGGTGTAGGTTTCTCCAACCAGCACGGCGTTATGCTCGTCCGCAACCTTACGTAACTTCTTGAGTTCAGTGTGAACTTCGGGCAACTTATCGTTGTACTTATTCTCCATGTTGGGATCGCCCAGGTCGTTCTTACCGTCCAGGATGGGGTTGTCGTGGAGATTTGGGTCTTCAAACAGAAGATCCACCGCATCGAGCCTGAATCCGGAGACGCCGCGCTTGTACCAGAATCGAGTTACATCGAACATGGCCTTTTCTACAGCGGGATTGCGCCAGTTGAGGTCGGGCTGGCCGACTGCAAAGAAATGGTAGTAATACTGGCCAGTCTTCGGATCGAATTGCCAAGCCGATCCACCGAATCCGGAGATCCAGTTGTTCGGAGGAACTCCTGGCGCCTTGCCATCGCGCCAGATGTACCAGTCACGATGCCTGGAAGTGCGCGACGACGCTGAATCGAGGAACCACTTGTGCTGCGGAGACGTGTGGTTCAGAACAAAATCCATGATGATGCGGATGTCGTGCTTCTTCGCATCTTTCGCGAGATGCCGGAAGTCCTTGAGCGATCCGTACATGGGATCGATATTTTCGTAGTCCGAGACGTCATAGCCAAAATCTACTTGAGGTGACGGATAGCAAGGCGAAATCCAAATCGCATCGACGCCGAGGTCTTTCAGATAATCAAGTTTCGAGTCGATGCCCTTGAGGTCTCCGATCCCGTCGCCATTACTATCAGCGAAGCTGCGGGGGTAGAGTTCGTAGAAGACTGCATGTTGCCACCACGCGTGACTTTCGGCGTCCACAGCGCGTCCCTGGGCTTGGGCGCGAGGCAGTGCGAAGCACACACTCACCGCCAGCAGAGTTAAGACTCTAAAGTTTTGCCGCATTGTTTGTCGGTCTCCGTGATATTCAAAGAGAAATGATATTCCAGGAACAATACCTGGAGTCTGGATTCATTACCGCGGCGCAAAATGAAAGACGACGGTAGCTTGGGGATCGACTCCGGGCGCGGCGGCCGGAAGCCGCAAATGAACCTTCGCTTGCTGAGCGTTGCCCAGTTCAAGTTCCGCCCCATCCACGGAGCGGATCTGCCCCGGGTTCCACGCCGTGAGTTCATAGATCTCACCGGCCGCGCCGGAGAGGCTCAAAGTCAAGGCATCCCGCGCCGGCGTCCACGATTCCGAGAGTACGCGCAAACCATGGCTTGTGCTCCCTAACTCCGGAGTCGCCAAGGCCGCGCTGATTTCGAAGTCGTTCTTAATCTCCAATTCAACGGTGCTCCGGCCGGCAAGCGTCGGGAGGTTCACACTTATATGCTGATCCGATGGATTCGGCTCGACGCGAAACGTCGAGGGTCGGCCGTTCAGCCGAACCCGGGTAACCCGCGCGCGCAGGCTAACCGCCGGCGAAAATCTGAGAGAACACGGTGTCGCCGCCCCAGTGGATTGTACTTCTAGTCGAATGCTGCCCGGAGTTCGCTGGTAACTCAGACTCAACTCAACCGCCCCGACACGCACATGCTGGACGGAAAAGGAATGCCAATCTGCCGGAATGTGGGGAGCGAAATCCACCCGGCAAACGTTCGCGTCGGTTTGCAAGCCGAGCAATCCGCTAAGCACGGGATTCACGACCATCGCCGCCGACCAGATCTGATGAGGCGATGCGGTCGAGAGCGCCTGGTAATACTTGCCCGAAAGGACCTCGGTGACATGACCAAGCGATCCGTCCAGTGCAAGCAGGGCGTTGGCCTGCAAATTTGAATAGGCTGGCAGCGGGCGGTGGTAGCGATACTCGGCAACCGCGGCCCAACCGGTGAACAATGGCCAGACTGATCCGAAATGATATCCGCTGGGATCGTAGCTGGGATCGTGACTGGAAACGATTCGCATGCCCCAATCGGTCTGATGGTCGGGACCGGCGAGTTGCTGAATCGTACTGAGAGCTCGATCGTCATCAAGCTGTGAAAACCACATCGGGACTGTGGCTAACACGCTGACCTTGTCGACGCGTTTGTTGTTGGTATCAAGAGCGTAGCCGTAGAAGCGTTCTTCCGGAGACCAAAAAGTCTTCTCCAAAACCTGCTTCTGCTGTTCGAACGCTTGCGCGAGCTGCTGGCTGATATCTTCCTTACCCAAAAGATGCGCGAGGTGAGAAAGGGCGCGCAAGGCTTCCAATCCCAACGATGCCTGATAGAGCTCGACATTCGTGGGATAGAGCGGACCTCCTTCGACCCAGCCGTGTCCAATACCCACGTTCTGGGAAAGTCCCTGTGCATTGTATGTCGACTGAAGGAACTTATGAGCGCGCCATAAGTTGTCCCACTTCTGCCGGGCAAATTCAATGTCACCGCTGCGGGTCACGTAATCGTTCATCGTAATAATGAACAAAGGCGTGGCGTCCGCCGAGGCAAAGGCGAATGGTCTTTTCTTGAACCAGTCGACGAAGCTGGCACTTTGCGACACTTCGTGTGGGATTTTACCGTCGTCCCGTTGATACTTACTGAGAAAATCCATGGCACTGCGCGCCGTGGAGAAATCGCCCTCGGCATCCAGGGCCAGGGAAGTCCACTCCGCGTCACGACCAAAAAACCAGCCGAAGCCGGGGCGTTCGTCCGCATGGGAGGCGCCAAACCCGGCGACCAGACCTTCGCCCAAAAACGGATTCTGGACGATGCCCTGCAGCATGCTCACCCTCGCCCAGTCGTATGCTTTTTCGAGTTGCGCATCGGGCAGCTGAAGACTTACGGTGCGGGCCAGGTATTCTTCATAGTATTCGGCGGAGCCGCGCAGTAAGTCGAAATAGTCCCTGGCTAAGTGCTGGTAAAGAGACGCCAGCGATGCATTGCCGGCAAAGGACGCGGCAATCACCACAACCTTGCTGTCCTTACCCTTCTCCGTTGAACCGAGAAAAAAAGAGTCCTGACGAGAGTCAAAATAATTACTTGAATATTCTTCGGCGCTCTTCGTGGCGGATGGAGAGCCGACCAGGGCGTCAAATTTTCCCGTTTCATCCCCGAAACGAAAGGCGCGCAGCGCCGGATCCCATTCTCCGCTGGCGTCAACGATATTGCCCGGCCACTCCAGTTGAAAATCACGATTGAAGACGGCTTCAATTTCGAGCGGCCTGGTGGTATCCACTTCCAAAGCGATGACGGCGCCGTTCTCATGGACAGGGACAAATAAAGTCTCGCGAACGGAAAAACTGTCGCCAACATAAACGATGGTGGTGGACTCGGGGCGAACGATCAAGTTTCGAGCCAGAGATGCGGCAGGCAGCACGGCGCCGTCGACGTGAAAACGCAGGTGAAAATCGCTCAGGATCTTCAGAGGATAAACCCACGCCTCGAGATTCCCTTGTTCAGTCCCGAAGATTCCAGCACGGGTACCGAGGGCCGAGACAAATTCCCAAGATCGAATCGGTCGTGAGAGTTCGAGGGTTGGCGCGGTATGATCCGCGAAAGCCAGGGAGCACATAAAGATCACGCTGCAACGCAAAATGAGCGTCGCTGGAGTGCGCGATCTTCGCCGAGAAAAGCAGCGAAAACAATTCATGGTTCAACTCATGGCCAACGTCATCTCTTGATTGCCCACCGAGTATAGACCGGTCGGCGCCTTTTTTGGAAGCTTTCAATCGCGGCCCGTGCACGAAACAGACATTTTCCCCTGTGGCGGGCGCACGGATGGACCGGCCATGCCGTCTCTCGGGCGCCCTGCATCTGGCTAGGCGTCAACAGAAGTCAGACGACAAGAGGGTGGCACGGTGAAGGACAGACTGTGCCTAGCCATTTTTCACTTGACAGTCGCCGCCCATTTGCACGACTATGACGGGTCGTTTTGAAGCGATTCAATTGGTTGCATTTTCGCGGGCGGTGTTTCCGGGAATGACAGCCGGCGCGGTCCAACCGCAGTGTCGGAATCGCAGGTGCAAGTCTGAGGCGAATGCCTTGCTGGCAGGATGTGGCGGGGCGACGAAGAGGTGAGTTATGCGCTTAAGGTTTTGGTCAGCATGGGGTTTCCTTTGTGTCTGCACTCTTTCCGCCCGCCTTTTGGCGCAGTCTTCCGGGTCGTTCACCGGCACAGTAGTTGACGATACGGGCGCCGCTGTAGTCAAGGCTGAGGTTTCCGTAAGCGATCCCAATACCGGCTTCCGCCGCAGCGCGACAACCAACGGTGACGGGAACTACTTCATCGGCGGCCTGGGCGCGGGGACCTATGACGTCACCATCACTGCTCCCGGATTTGAGAAATATGAGGCTCGAAAAGTGATTCTCCGCGTGGGAGAAAAGCTCCGGGTCGACACGAAGCTGGTGATTGGCAAAGTGACGAGCGAGATTGTTGTGGAAGGGAATGCGGCCGGCAAGGTTGAGACCCAGTCTTCTGAAATGGCCGGTACGATTACGGGCGACCAAATCAGCCAACTGGAGTTGAACGGGCGCGATTTCACCCAACTCATCAAACTGATCCCAGGGGTTAGCGACCAGACCGGACAAGATGGCGGTTCGGTCGGGCCGTCAGCGAGTGTGTCTTATGCGGTGAATGGCGGCCGCACCGAATTTAACAACTGGGAAATCGATGGTGGCGAAATCCTCGACTCCGGTAGCAACGCCAATGTCAACGTCCATCCCAATATCGACGCCCTGGCAGAAGTGCGGGTGCTCACTTCGACTTACGGTGCGGAATACGGGCGCAATGGATCCGGAACTATAGAAGCAGTCACTAAGTCGGGCACCAATGTGTTTCACGGCGAAGCCTTCGAATTCATCCGTAATGCCGCCTTCAATGCCCACAACTACTTTGACCTGCCCGGAACGCGCAAGGCATATTACAACAAGAATGACTTCGGCTATGTCATTGGAGGACCGATTAAGAAAGACAAACTGTTTTTCTTCTGGTCGCAAGAGTTCCGCAAAGAGAATCTACCTTATGTTTACAGTAATCCCGGGCAGTACGTACCGACCGCGGCCGAGCGGATGGGGGACTTCAATGATGTGTGTCCCACGGTCGGCACGCCGTTTGTGAGGGGAAACCCTCCGGCTGGGTCAGGCGAGATCGTGGCCGTTGACTGCCCGGCATATCGGAAACACGGCACCGATTCGAACGGAAATACCGAGTATCTGGGATTCCCAAACAACACGATACCCTCTAATTTGATTGATTCGGTCAATGCAGACCCGATTATGTCGAACATTCCGCTGCCCAATGCGAATGGCGGCCATTCGATATTCGGAACCTATCCCTCGCCAACCTACTGGCACGAAGAGTTGATTAAAGTCGACGACGATGTCAATTCGAAATTGCGGGCCAATATTCGTTTCATCCATGATTCCTGGACGCAAAAATACCCCATCTCGCCATGGTCGACATCGAACGTCCCGTCAATCGGCGGAACCTTGCAGGGGCCGGGGATCAGTGTGGTGACGAGTTTGACCGCTACGATAACCCCCACCCTGCTGAATGAATTCGTGTTCAGTTATGCGGCCAACCACCTGCATCTTTTTAATACGGGAACCGCGTGGGAGCGCCCAGCGAGCATGACCATGACCGGGATTTTCGAAAACGGTTTTAACGGGACGCTGCCCGCTATTGGGGTGGGCGGTCCCGGCCACTTCAATTTTTCCGTGGATACAGGGTTTTTGCCGTTTGACAATTCCAATCCCACTTATAGCCTGCATGACAATTTGACTCGGACAGTTGGGAAGCACAATTGGCACTATGGAGTGTATCTTGCGATTGTGCAGAAAAACGAAGACGCGGAAGAAGAGCCAAACGGTAGCCTGGGTTATTACGATAATCCAAACACTTTCTATAAGGAGAAGAGCCCCTTCGGAGGACCCTTCAACAGCACGGGGAACGGGTTTGCCGATCTTCTTACCGGGTATGTCAATTCCTTCGCTCAACCGAATCACAACGAAAAGTATTATAACCGCTATACCGTTGTCGAACCGTATGTACAGGATGACTGGCGCGTGACGAGGCGGCTAACCTTAAATCTCGGTCTGAGGTTAAGTCTCTACGGGAGTTATCACGAGAAGTATCTCAACGCTTATAACTTTGATCCGAATGCTTATGTAGCAGCGGATGCCCCCACCCTGAATGGAGATGGGTCGTTGAATTTTCCTCCGGGGCAAAGCGTCTACACGATTACGGGGATCGTGCGCTGCGGCTATAACGGCGTGCACGCCAGTTGCCAGTCGAACCACTTATTGAATCCAGCGCCGCGCATCGGTTTTGCATTCGATCCCAAGGGAGACGGGAAGATGGCGATTCGCGGAGGGTACGGAATTTTCTTTGAACACGCCAATGGCAATGATGCTAATACCGAATCGCTGGAAGGCAATCCGCCCGGAATCATCGCGCCCGTGCAATTTTTCATCAATGGCTACACGAACATAGGTGGCGCAGCCGCTAACGGAGGGCCGGAAGTATTTCCCCTGGGCGGAGGGACGAGCCAGTTGACTTCGATCACTACGCTCACGCAATGGCCTTACGTCCAGCAATACCACCTCGACATTCAGCGTGAGTTGGCGCGCAATACGATCTTGACGGTAGCCTATGTAGGCAGCAAGGGTTCCCATCTGTCGCAGCAACTTGACCGGAATCAGATTCATTCCACTCCTGCTTCTCAGAATCCGTTTCCCAAAGGCCAGATTATTACGCAGGATATCTGCGACAACGATGCGCTGCCCGATGGAACGCCCATCACGGGACAGGCTTTGCTCAACCTCAACATAGCATGCGGCAACGTAAACACAGACGCTTATCGTCCATACCTTGGTTATGACTCGATTTACGGAATTATCGGTGGCGCGAATTCCAGTTATAACGCGCTGCAGGTGTCGGGCAGGCGAAATGCCGGCGGTCTTCAACTTACTCTCGCTTACACCTACAGTCACTCCATCGACAATTCTTCCGACCGTTATGACAGTGCATTTGTCGATTCATATAATCTGTCTTCTTATCGGGCGAGTTCGAGTTACGATCAGCGCCACATCTTTACGGTCAGCTACATCTACAACCTCCCGGTTTTTGCGCATTCCAGGGGTCTTAAGGGATCGCTGCTCGGAGGATGGCAGGTATCCGGTATCACGACGGCACAGTCGGGAGAGCCGTTTAGCATTGTGAATGGGGGGACCTACGACAATGCCGGGGTGGGGAACAGCGTGTCGGGATCGGGTTCGTTCGCCGACATCGTAGGTGACCCGCATGGTCCGATACCGCACTTCAATCCGGTGCCGGGCGTGACCTACGGTCCGTTGCTCTACAACCCTGGCGCTTACTCGCAGCCAACGGGTTTGACGTTTGGCAATTCCGGGCGCAATTCGTTAGCCGGGCCAGGGCGTCTCAATTTCGACATGGGGTTGTTCAAGCACTTCAAGATACGGGAATCGATGGGATTGGAATTCCGCGCGGAGGGGTTCAATGTCTTCAATCATCCGCAATGGAACGGTGTGAACAACGGTTCGTGCGGTTACGAAGTCAACTCGGGAGCCCCCGACTGTATTAACGGAAGCAATGATCCTAATAATCCCGAGGTTCCGAGCGGCTTCCTGCATCCGAGCGGCGCCCACAACGGGCGTATCGGAGAGTTTGGCCTGAAGTTTATTTTCTGAATTCATCAGCTCTGAGTGCAAGTTAAAGGGCTAGGGGTGCGACGCTGATTTCACGCATAACTGTGGCGTTCGGCGTGGTCTTATGGGGATTTGTCTTGCCGTGGTTCTCTTGTGCAGAGGAGTCGCAGTGGATTCGTCCCACAAAGTCGGGCGATCCTTTGCTCTGGGGCCGCAAAGACGGGGTTGTATTCGGATTGCCTTGTGAGGGAGGCTTACCGGGGCCGCGGGGATTGATTCGGGTAGGAGTGATTTCCGGGAGGACCGGGACTCCTGAGCTTTTGAATTTCATTGCCATAGAGCCAGTAGTAGCCGGACGGGGCAGCCGCGGCGACCGCATGGCGTTCAGCGAATTGGAGTCCAGTGAGATGGATGCGGGATCTCAAGGCAAGCGGCTGTGGGTAGGCACGGAGTCATCTGGTCAATTGGCGGGCTCTTTGTCGGCGCGGGTGGAGGGCGGAAAATCAACGGAGTCACTTACCGTGCGCATCGAGGTCGAGCGCTTCAAGGCCAATGGAGCGCATGTATATCTGTTGGCTTCGATGGAAAGCGATCACCCGGAAGAGATTCATTTTGCCGTTTTTCATTACGAAGACAGCCCTCAGATCGAAGAACTTACTCTAACTGCGACCATGGGAAACTACGAGCGGTTACGCTGGCTATGGCTCAAGAATCAGGTGGTGGATAGTCGCAAACTGTATCGCTCTTATCGCGGAGAGGATTTCGCGGAACACGGCACTTATTCTCTGAGAAGGATGTTGCGGACTGGCGACGGAGGGGCGATCGTGCTTTGTACGACCAATGAAGCTTCTCCCGATCTGAATCCCAACTTCAAAGCACCGGATCACTGGCACTACCGACTGGGAAGGCTGACGCAGTATTGGAGAGTGGCGGAATCCGATATCGAGCCGAATCTGCGAGTCCGAGTGAATGGGCGACAGGTCTATTGGGCATCGCATGCGCCGCTCGGAGGGGGAGTAGCTTTTGAGAATTTTGAAGTGAGGCAGAAGTACCGGCCCGGACAAACGTTTGTCTTTGGGGCCGTTGCCACGGAACCGTGGGAAATTCGGCCGGCAATTCGCTTCTTATCCGGTCCCAGAAAGCTCGAGGTCAACTGAAGTTGCGAATCGAATCTCGCGAGGGTGACGGGTCGGGATCGGGGGAGGGACTGGCATGAAGGGACGACGGAAGTTCATGCGCGACGCGGCCGTGGGGGCGGCCGGGCTGCTGCTGGCCGGGCCGGCGCGGTGGGCAAACGCCTCCGTGTCGACCGCTCCCGAGGCCCGCATCGAGGTTTTGCTGGACGAGCCATTAGGGACAATCTCTCCCAACATCTACGGACACTTTCTGGAGCATCTCGGCGCTGTGATCTATGACGGCGTTTGGGTGGGCGAGAATTCAAGTGTTCCGAATGTCGGCGGCATCCGCAAGGATCTAGTCGAGGAAATGCGCAAGATCAAGGCTCCGGTGGTTCGCTACCCGGGCGGTTGTTTTGCGGATAGTTATGACTGGCGCGACGGCGTGGGTTCAGCGGACAAGCGCCCGCGCAGGACCAACTTTTGGAACAACGATGAACCTGGCGCCGCCCCTTCCAATCACCGCTATGAGACGAACCGCTTCGGCACGGACGAATTCATGCGTTTCTGCAAGGCAATTGGCTGTCAGCCCTATCTCGCAGCCAATGTAAGAAGCCTGCCGCCTGAGGCTTTCTATCGGTGGGTGGAATACTGTAACTCACCGGCGGGCAGTACGACACTCGCCGAGGCACGCGCCGCCTCCGGCTCGGCTGCTCCCTATGATGTGCGCTACTGGGGAGTGGGCAATGAGTCGTGGGGCTGCGGCGGAAATTTTACGGCCGCGGAGTATGCCGTCGAGTTTCGCAGGTATACCGCATGGTTGCCCGAGTATGGGGCGCCATTGTCGTTGATAGCCTCGGGTCCAAACTCTGACGACTGGCAGTGGACAAGGGGATTCTTTGAAGAGATCGCCCGGAAGGACAAAGGTCTGTTCAGTTCGATCTTTGGCTGGGCTCTGCACTACTATTCGTGGAACCTGAGCCGAGGACACACGGAGGATTGGGATCAAGCCAAGGGCGACGCGGTTCAGTTCGACGTTCAGGACTGGTATGAGATATTGCGCGAGGGGAACCGGCTGGAATCGCTGATCGACGGTCACTGGCAGGCGATGCGCGAGTTTGATTCCGATCATAAGGTGAAGTTAGTGGTCGACGAGTGGGGGCCGTGGTATCGCCCCGGGAGTGAGCTAAGTCCGAATCACTATCTGGAACAGACTCCCACGCTGAGGGATGCTGTGTTCAGTGCCATGACGCTTGATATCTTCAACCGGCATCCAGAGAAAGTCGCTCTGGCAAGTCCGGCGCAACTGATCAATTGTCTCAATAGCCTTTACATAGCTCATGAGGACAAGTTTTGCGTAACTCCAGTGGGCCATATCTTCGGGATGTACGGCGCGCATCAGGGAGGTCAGGCGGCGCGGGCTATTATCTCCGCGCCGAACGTGCAGTATGTGCGCGATGGCAAACCGGCGTCTTTTTGGGGATTGCAGGGCTCCGCATCAGTCCGAGGCAAGGAGTTGACGCTTACAGTAGTGAACCCGAGCACGACCGAAATCCGAGAGACAGAAATCGCGGTTCGGGGCGGCTCCACGAAATCGGGAACGGCAACCGTGCTCACCCATGCCGATCTTCACGCTCACAACAGCTTCGATGAACGCCATGTAGTAACTCCGCAGGTGAGGGACCTGCCATCGACGGGGAAGGTGGTCACGGTCGAGCTTCCGCCGGCGTCTGTTTGTAAGCTGGCATTAAGCCTAGGGTAATAGCACTTCGAGGCAGTGAGGCAGAACCTGGGTAAGTAGTTAAGGACGAGACTCTTCGCAGGTCCACGATAGATCTAAGATGGCAACGATTGCAGAGGTAGCAAAACGCGCTCGAGCATCAACGGGAACCGTCTCCAATGTAATTCGGGGAACTGTCCGCGTTAGCCCGGGCTTGCGAGCTCGCGTAGAAGCTGCTATTCGCGATCTCGATTTTCATCCCAACGAGATTGCCCGCAGCTTGAAGGTGAACCAGACTTACATGCTGGGCCTGGTGCTCCCGGATGTGACCAATCCTTTTTTCCCGCAGATCATAAGAGGCGCGGAAGACCGGGCTATGGAACGAGGATTTCTTCTAGTAACTGCGAATACGGATGAACAAATGGAGCGCGAGCGGCGAATCGTGTCTGCTTTACGTTCCCGGCGAGTCGATGGGATTCTGCTGGCGCCCACGCGGGGAAAGGATGTCGATCACATTCGTCGAACCATCGAATCGGGAATTCCCATCGTGTGTCTGGATCGGGCTCCGGCCGGAATGAAAATCGACACGGTCATGTTAGACAACGTTCGCGGCGCGCAAGAGTGCGTGCGCCATCTGATACGAGCAGGCTACAACAGGATTGCCATCATTACCGGGCCGCTCGAACTGGGAGTAGCGCGAGAGCGTCTGCGCGGCTATGAAGAGGGACTGCGAGAGGCGGGAATTGAGGTCTCGAAAGAGCTGATTCTCGAAGGTGACTTTCGGGAAAATTCCGGCTACCGGCTTGCCAAGCAACTCCTCCTGCAGTTCACCAGGCCGTCCGCGATATTTGTCTCCAACGGCGTCATGGCGTTGGGAGTGTTGCAGGCGTTGGATGAACTTGGAGTGCGTTGTCCTGAGGACGTTGCGATCGCGAATTTCGACGACATTGCGGGGGATCGTTCCTTTCACCCGCAACTTACGGTCGTGTCTCAACCAGGGTACGAGATTGGCGCGCGCGGAGCCACCATGCTGATGGATCGTATTGAGGGCAAGGTAACAAGAAAGTCCACGGTCGTGCGGATGGCGCCTACTCTGATTGTCCGGGAGTCGACGCGAGCCCGGGCGGCACCGGAGAGAGCTTCTCTGGTTCAGTCACCGGAGCCTTATCCGAAAGACGCGGCCCCGAGTCTTTGAGAAACAAGAAGCGGATGACAAGCAATGAGAGACAAATGAAAATGTTTCGCCTTGCGCGCGCAAACTATTCTTCCGCGCTGGCCTGGTTGGCGTGCTCGTGGTGCCTGGCTTTGTGCTCCTTCGCTCAGGTGGGACCGTCGAACCGCGAAGCTTCATGGGATCGCCTGCGAACCAACTTCGAGGATCCTCCCGCAGCGGCTCGTCCCATGGTGCGGTGGTGGTGGCCGGGGGGCGACGTCAGTAACGAAGAGATCGCCCGAGAACTGCGAATCATCAAAGATGCTGGTTTGGGTGGAGTAGAAATTCAATCGTTCAAGGATGGGCTGAATCCCAATGCTGACGGCGAGGTGGCGCGTCGCGTCAACAGCTTCCTTACCCCGGACTGGTTCAATCATGTGAAGTTTGCCATTGAAGAGGGCAGTCGCCTAGGTCTTGATGTGGATTTGACGTTTGGTTCGGGATGGCCCTTCGGCGGTCCCTACATTCCCATGGAGCTTGCCTCCAAGCAACTTAGTGTTCACGAGATCGCCATTAGTGGCCCATCGGCTTTTGCCGGCCGGTTTCCGGGAGCGCCGTTAGGAGCGGGTGAGAAACTGGTGGCCATCGTGGCCGTGCGCGGATCGATGCCCGTCTTCGGCAAGAAGAAGCAGCAGGAGTTTTCTGAAGCCGCGCCGGTCGAAGCGGTGATTGCATCCGGGAAGGTCGATATTGAGTCCGCGATTGTGCTGACCCCGGAGATCACCGATGGCAATATTCTCAAGTGGGATGTGCCAGCCGGGCAGTGGGTACTGTTCAGCTTTATTCAGGTTCCAACCTTGCAAAATGTCGAAGGGGGAGCCGGGGTTGGCACACAATGGGTTCTCGATCACTTGAAACGGCAAGCGCTGGACAAGCACATCGAGGCGGTTGGCGAGGCGGGGAAGAAATACTTTGGCGCGGAGTTTGGCAAGGGCTTGCGCGCAATTTTTTGCGACAGTCTGGAAGTAAGCGCGGAAAGCATGTACTGGACGGACGATTTCCTGGCAGAGTTTCAAAAACGCCGCGGTTACGATCTCACCCCATATCTGCCTTTGGTAAAGCATCCCGGGGAAAGCGATCCGGGCGAGGAGTATCCATCCCTTCCCTTGTTCGACGCTCCCGAAATCGGGGAGCGCGTGCGCTATGACTATTGGCGCACGGTTTCAGACCTGATGATTGAGAATTTCTACCTGCCGCTTATCGACTGGGCGCACAACAATCACCTTAAGGCCCGCATTCAGGCTCACGGAGCTCCCGCCGACTTACTAAGAATTTATGGTCAGGCGGACTTTCCCGAGACGGAGATGCTGTATGCCGACGGACGTTACGACTTCCTCAAGCTGGCCTCTTCCGGAGGCCATCTTTTTGGCAGAAACGCCATCTCGAGCGAGTCTTTTGTTTGGCAAAACCATCCTTACGAGACCACGCCCGAATTAATGAAGACGGCTGCGGATGATCTGTTCGCAGCAGGCATTAATCGCGTCATCTATCACGGCTTCCCTTACGAGTATATGGATCGGCCCGATCCGGGCTGGTTTCCATTCTCGTCTCAGTACGAGCTTACTTATACGTTCGCGTCGCATTTGAATTTTCATAATCCTTTCTGGCCCTATCTAAAACCTCTGAATAATTATATGGCGCGGGTGCAGACGCTTTCGCAGGCGGGACACAGCGTCGCTCGCGTGGCTCTTTACTCCCACCGCTATTATTACCCCAGCTGGATGCCGACCGACGAAGACTACCCGCTGGAATATTCGCTGATGGCGAGCGGTTACAACTTTGACTTCATCAATGAAGACACTTTGTTGCACCACGCCACCGTCGAGAATCACGAACTGCACACGCCGGGCAGCGTGTATCCGTCGTTAGTATTGCGCAACGAGACGCGTATTACTTTGGAATTGGCCGAGAAGTTGAAGGAGTTTGCCGACGCTGGATTACCCATCGTGTTCGCGGAGCACCTGCCCGCGGAGGAAATCTCTTTCACGGACTATGCGAACCACGGACGACGCATTCAGCAGATCATGCAGGAAGTCGCAGGCGATCACGGGCGCGGCAGTGTTCGCTTCGTGGAAGACGCAACCGCCGTGCCTTCTGTTTTGCAAAATGACCTGAAGGTCCGTCCGAATCTGCGCTTCGCTACTCCGGAACCGAGCATTTTCTTTCAACAGTTTGATGCGGGGTCGGCGAGCTTCTTCTTCTTTCGCAATCCCAAGGCACAGTCTCAGGATGCGCGAGTCACGCTTGCTGCAAGGGGGCGAATTCCCCAGATTTGGAACCCGTGGACGGGTGAAGTCACAGAAGCAGCGGCGTACCGCTCCGAGAACGGTAGCGTCACCATCAATCTCCATCTCGATCCTTACGGTAGCGAACTTGTGGGTCTGGTCGAAGGTCCGGCGGGGTGGGAAGGAAAGCATATCGTGCGCACTGGCTTCCGCCGTGTCGAGCGCACCGGGGACGGACTGTTCGGAGTTGCGGTTGAACCGGGAACCTATCAGTCGGAATCCAACGACGGAAAAGAGTCGACTTCGGTGGTTACGGAAAACGAAATTCCCCCTGCTTTGATACTCGGGCCGAGCTGGGATCTCAAGCTGGTGGGCAACGATAAAGAGGGAAAGGAATGGACTGAGCAAATTCACGCCGGCCCCTTGCGGGATTGGAGCCTTTCGCAGAACCTGCGTTATTTTTCCGGACGCGGGCGCTACAGCCTTGACGTGCAGATCGAAGAGCGCTACCTGCGCCCGGGTTTGGCGCTGGAACTGGATCTGGGTGAGGTTCACGATGTGGCTGAGGTCTGGATTAACGGCAAGAAAGTCGATACCTTGCTCATGCGGCCGTATCGAGTGAACGTAGCCCCCTACCTGAAAGCTGGCAGCAACCATTTTGAAGTCGTAGTGATCAACACACTGCGGAATCGGCTGGTAGGCGACGGATTGAGCGGAGATCCGCACTTCGTAATGTTCCAGCGCCGCATCTTCTTTATGCCGTCGGGAATGATCGGACCGGTGCGACTGCTGCCGGAGGCCCGAATCAAGCTGCCGTAGCCGAAGGTAGCGTGTCAGCTTCGCGCGGCAGCCACAACACCATAAACCACGAGCGCTGCGGGCGAAGGGTGTTCTTCATTCTAAGCGTTTGCCTGTTTGCAGGACTGAGCCCGGAGGAAGAGATGGCGATGGCTGGTGCCGGCTTCGACCACGGTCTGGTTCTTGCCAACAGTGATCTTGCGGGCCTGTCCGAGGTTGGAGATGTTTGCGTTGCGCAGTTGAATTTCGTTCCCTTTGGCGATGGGGCTGGCGCCGGTAACACGAGCCATTCGCCGCAAGATGAGCTGCTGTTGCTCCCCGAACCCGGGTGCTCTTACTGCCGCAACCTGAAGCGGACCCCGCAACTTACTCACGACGAGTGTGGCTAGCGCTTCGTCCCCAACATCCTCCGCGATGATGAGCAGGGGGCTGCCGATCTGCGTGAGGCGCTCAAGCAGCGGGAGCAAGTCATTCCGGGAACGGATTTTCCCCTCGTGGATCAGAACGTAGGCGTCCTGGAAGGCGACTTCCATACGCTCGGGGTCGGTGATGAAGTAGGGTGAGAGGTATCCGCAGTCGAAGTGGATGCAGCTCGGCTGCGCTTTGTCGCTGGCGGTGTGGGAAACAATGCCGTCGAACATGGCGTAAGGAGTTTCCGCGCGGGCCAGAATGCGGTTATCCACCGTAGCAGGTGTCGCAGCCATACTCATCTCTTTTCCCTAAGACTGTGTTTAACCTCGCTGAGTATGGCCGATCTGAGCTTGGCAGGATGGTCAGTTTTGTACACCATCCGGAATATTGCTGTAGTGCTCGGCAACAATTAAAGATGGGTCTCGGATCGCCAACCCACCGCGGGGCAGTGAAATTTTCAGGAAATCGCGGCAGATTGGTAGTTCATACAAACCCTTCCCCCGTCGCGCTATCTTTCCGAAGTGTTCCATTCTGCACAGTATTGTGAAAGAGATTGAGCGAATCTGGGTAACGATCAGGGAGGGCACTATGGCGAAAACAGCGGTTGGTTTATTTGAGAATCCAGGTTCGGCCGATGACGTTGTGCGCGAGCTTGAGGCTAGCGGTTTTGCTCGGAATGACGTCCGTGTTCTAGGTGAGCCGCGGGAGATGGCGGGCAGCGGAGTCATGAGCACTCCGCACACCGACTTTGAAGTGGATCTGATCCGGGATCTCAGGGCGTTCGGGGCCAACGAAGCCCGCGCGGAAGCTTACGTCCAAGGAGTGCGGCGGGGCGGCGTCATGGTTTTCGCAACCGGTTCGGGCACGATGGCGGACAACGCCGCTGCCATCATGAATCAACATTGCGCGGTAGAGATTGAAGAAGTGAAAGGCTCGCAAACGTACCTTCCGGGAACAGTCAATGACGAGGTCACTCAAGATCGTGATGTCTCGTCCCAGGCGGGGAGGGTCCGCAGTTCGGGTTCCGGCGCCCGGCTGTTCGTTTGGTAGCGATTTCATGAGACACGAATTGCCCGGAGTTGTGGCCAAGCCATGAAGACGCAGAGGAGACTCAAGAACATGGAAACTTTCGGATGTGATGTAGGGTTCTCAAAGCCTCGGTGGAAGCGGAGTTTGGTATCTCTGTTGTCGATGGCTCTGTTGTTCGCGATCGGACCGCAAAGACTGTCGGCCACTCAAGATGCACCCGCCGCGACGCAAGGCGCGCAAGCGCCGCCGTACGCACAGCAGACTACCGGGCAGTTGCAGCGCCTGGTAGCGCCGATTGCGCTCTATCCGGATTCGCTGGTGGCGCAGATTCTGGCGGCGTCCACTTTTCCGGAGCAGGTCGTCGAGGCCGACCGATGGGTGCAGGCGAATCCCGATTTGAAGGGCGATGCGCTCGGGAAAGCTGTCGACCAGCAATCTTGGGACCCGAGCGTCAAAGCGCTCGCCGCTTTTCCCTCCGTGCTTGGAAATATGGACAAGAACCTCTCCTGGGCCTCATCGCTCGGGGATGCCTATTTCAATCAGCAGGCGGACGTGATGGACGCCGTGCAGGTAATGCGCCGTCGGGCGCAAGCGGCTGGCGATCTCAAGACCACGTCGCAGCAAAACGTGAGCACGCAAGGTTCGACGATCGTGGTTGAGCCTTCGAACCCTGAGATGGTTTACGTCCCCGCCTATGATCCCTGGTCGGTTTACGGAGATCCCATCATGGCGTGGCCGGGGTGGTATCCATACCCCGGAATCTGGTTTGGCGGCCCTTACCTGTCATGGGGCGGTGGCTTCGGCATCGGGTGGTTCGGCGGTTATGGATGGGGCTGGAATCATTGGGGATTCAATTGGGGCGGCGGATACGCGATGTATGGTGGCGGCCGGTACTACTCGCGGAGCAATACATTTTATAACCGCGGCAATTTCTATCGCGCGGGAAGCGCCCGCGGATTTAACGGGAACCGCGGCGGAGTTGGCGCGCGCAACGAGGGCGCCAGAGCTGGCGGCGGACGCGGCGAAGTCAACAACCGGTCCGGTGCAACCAACCGGGCTTTCAACGGAAATACCAAGGCGGCCCGAGGCTACGCTGAGCCGCGTGGACAAAGCGGCACCCGCACGGGCGCATTCAGTGGCTACGGAAAAGGCGGGCAGGCGCGAAGCGCTTCGTCACGCGGAGCCGCCAGCATGGGCGGCGGAATGCGCAGCGGTGGTGGCGGTGGCGGAGCTCACGGTGGTGGCGGTGGAAGGCACTAACTGGCGAGCGGTCATGTTCCTGGCAGCTACTAAAACTTGCAAATGGAGAGAAGCTATATGCGGCGAGCAAACGCGAATTCCGGCAAATGCCCTTGGGCGAATCTTTCTCAGTTAGCGGTGGCGGCCATCCTCTTGACGGGATCCCTTTCCATAAGCTCCATGGCGCAACAACCCGGCCAGAAAACATTCTCATCGCCGGAAGACGCGAGCACCGCGCTGGTGACAGCCACGCGGAATAACGATGAAAAAGCGATGCTCGATATCCTCGGGCCAGACGGGAAGCAAATCGTTTCGTCGGGAGATGAAGCCGAGGATGCGCAGAGCCGCGCCAATTTCGTGCAGCGGTACCAGGAAATGCACCGTTTGGCGACGGAGCCGGACGGCACCACCACCCTATATATCGGTCCAGAAAACTGGCCCACGCCGATTCCGCTCGTGAACAAAGGAAATACATGGTATTTCGATACCGATGCCGGCAAGCAAGAAATTTTGTACCGGCGAATTGGTCAGAATGAAACGTCGGCGATTAGCATTTGTCGGGAGCTGGTTGCGGCGCAAAAAGAATACCGCGCCGCGCCACACGATGAGTATGCGCAGAAGATTTTCAGCGATGAAGGGCAGCACAACGGCCTTTATTGGAAGGCTGCCAATGGCGAACCGCAGAGCCCTATCGGTCCGCTGATCGCATCGGCCGTCGCCGATGGCTATGCCAAGAGCCTGGATGGAACCCCGACTCCCTACCGCGGCTATTACTTCCGCAATCTGACGCGGCAAAAGAAAGCTGCCGCCAGCGGCGCAAAAAGTTACCTGGTCAATGGCAAGATGACCGGAGGCTTCGGGTTCGTGGCCTATCCCGCGGAATATAGATCGTCCGGCGTGATGACATTCGTGGTCAACGAAGAGGGAGTCGTGTATGAAAAGGATCTCGGCAGGGAAACGGACGCTCTGGCCAAGGCGATGAAGGAATACAACCCCAATTCCAGTTGGCAAAGGGCGGAAGAGCAGTACGACGAAACCGTCGACGCGCAGGAAACCAAATAACAGGCAAAGGCGAGAACACTTTGTGCCATCCGCTGTTCTCGAACTGGGGAATGTTCCACGGCGCTGAGCAATAGCGAACAGTATTCCATCTGGTGCGCTGAAATAGTTCGGGTAAGACTGGTTCGACGTTCTAAGAATGACGGCAATTTGCCGGGGAGAAGAACAAATGTCCATGGAGAATTCAGTGGTAGCGGTTTATCGCCAACACAGCGACGCCGATCTGGCAATTCAGGAACTGCAGCGCGGTGGAGTCGATATGCGCAAACTGTCGATTGTCGGAAAAGGCTACCACACCGACGAACAAGTGGTCGGCTATTACAACACCGGCGACCGCATGAAATATTGGGGTAAGGTTGGTGCTTTCTGGGGAGGTTTTTGGGGCCTTCTGTTCGGATCCGCATTCTTCATGATTCCGGGACTGGGGCCAATCTTAGCGGCGGGACCGGTTGTGGCGTGGATTGTGGCGGGGTTGGAAGGCGCGGTAGAGGTCGGAGCGTTGGGTGCTCTCGGAGCCGGCTTATACAGCATCGGCATCCCTAAGGACAGCATTGTGAAATACGAAGCAGCGCTCAAGACCGATCAATTTCTGGTAATTGCGCACGGGACCGCGGCAGAAGTGGCCACAGCCAAGAAGATTATCGACAACACGCATCCTCTTTACTGCACGCTGCACAGCGCCGAACTGGTAGCGGCATAGTAGTGGCATTGCTCGAAAAGTCCTGCGTCCAATATTGAAGGAGCGCGTCTAACCTTTCATGCCCAGCGGCGGAAGCTCTGACGCTTTTAAAGTCAGAGCTTTGCCGGTTGCGGTTGAGCCCGGGTGAATGAGGGCAGGCGTATAGAACATCAGTGTGAACGGAGCGGCCGATTATGCGTGAGCGAGATAAACTGCATCAGGATGAACTCGGACCAGATTCTGCCGGGCAGTCTGGCGACCTTCAGGGAATATCGGACCTGGCCGACGCGGATTCTGAAAGCGTGAAGGAATTAATCGGGCAGGGAAACGCGTTCGAAGCCGATGCCGTCGAGGGTGTGGAGAACGCCAAAGATCCGGATGTGTCGGAGGTCACCACGCGGGAAGTGCCAGAAGATGACGTGCCCGAAGAATATCGGGACGCCAGCTAGGGCGGTGGTGACGACGACGAGACGAATCGCGTCCTGAAAAGGCGCCATCGTCAAGCAAGCTGGCGGAGGAGAACGCTATGCCACAGAGTCCTCACAATCAACTCGCGGAAATGCACAACTCCGCTGCCCATGCTCACGCCGCGGCTGCGGTCGCACACGGTAAAGGGGATCACCTGGCCGCGCACGAACTTAGCCAACAGGCGCACGAGCAATCCATGAACGTACACAGGCTGGCCGAGGAGCTGGCCGCGAAGAAGGCTAATTCCAACAAAGCCTGAAATGGGCGGGATCACTGCGACGGTGTCTGCTTAGGGAACCTCTGAACACGTCCTCGCCTGCTGGGCCGGCAGTATCGGCGTCGCGTGCCTTTCGCGGACAAAGAGTGTCCGCGCCACACTTGATCAGTGACGTTTCGCCGCCCCGTAGATCGCCAACCTGCGTGCAACACAAGTGGCGTGATGTCATGACTGACGGCCTAAATGGCTCACTCCGGTTCGGTCGCCGGAACGGAAGATATTTTTTTGAGCCGCGGCTGGTGAGTTCGGATGCGGCCGTCATCATCCCATTTCACAACCGCATCCTCGTCGTTTGTTCGCTCGACTGTGCCGAATTCTCCGGTGGGCCTGCCGAAGTCGCCGAGACCCTCGACGCGATCTCCGGGGTTCAGTTGCTCCCCGGTGGCAATGGGGTCGGCCAGCGCGGGCTTTCTGGCTCGATCTGAGTCGGGCGTCGCGCCCCGATATGCCAGCGGAGCTTGAGGAGCCTTGCGCAACCTTCGCGGCAGAGGATTGATGACATCGGTCATAGCGGATGCTTTGTTCTAGAGTCCCGTGAGAGTGTCGATAGATGCAGCATAGGCTCGCTGCGCATAAGCAGACTGGTCTAGAGTGCACAGTTTTGACAATTAACTTTCGCGAGGCGCACGGTCTGCGCCGAGTCAGGTTTTCGGAGACGCGTTTTCAAGTGTGACGTTAGTCGTGAAGAACGACGTTGAGCAGGGAACTATGAACCTGCAGGCCACCTTCGCCATAGTCGACGAAGCCCAATTTTCTGAACCGGTTCATAAAGAAACTGACCCGGGACCGGGTGGTGCCGATCATATTGGCGAGAGTCTCCTGGCTTATTCTGGGGATCACCGTCTCGGGCACTCCCTCCTTGCCGAAATGTGCCAGCAAGAGCAGAATCCGCGCCAGCCGTTTTTCGCTGGAATTAAAGAGTTGGTCGACTAAGTCCTCTTCATAGCGAATGTTCCGCGCCAGCAGATAGGCGACGAAGATATCGGAAAATTCGTGGCGCCGGCGCAGCGCTTCCATCATGGCTTTCTTGTCGATACGCAAGAGTCCGCAATCCGTCATGGCGGTGGCCGACCCCATTCGTACAGTCTGTCCTGCGAGGCTGCCTTCTCCGAAGAACTCTCCTTCGCTTAGCAGGCCCAGGGTAGCCTCCTTGCCGGCCTTGGAAACGACCGTGAGTCGGACCTTGCCTTCCTGAACGTAGAAGACGGAGTCCGCGGCATCTCCCTGCGTGTAGATTGTCTGCTTCTTGACAAAGACCATGAGCTGTCTGCCAACACCGATCGTGGCAAGGAAACTCATGGGGTCAATCTCGCGTGTCTTTCTCACCAATGCGGTTGGAGATGTCATAAAAGGGGCCCTGGAGCTGAAATTACACTTCCAAAAAGCTTGCCATGATTGAAACCAGGAAGCTGGTCACTTTTGCTCAGTATCCGGAGAAACTAAGGAGGCCCGTGGGGTGCGAACCGGAGGAGAGTGAGCAATATTGAGCATCTTTACCACTACCGAGCGATGCACGATGAGACCGTGAAGGCCAAAGATCTCACAGCAAAGCAAACATTGGCTGTGCCCTGCACTACCTGTGGTGCAGCGATTGGGGAAGAGTGTGAACTGAACACAGGCGCCCCGCGCACCGAACCCCACCGGGACCGAAAACTCGAGGCCGCCGAGGCCGCCGAGGCCGCCGAAAAGGGAATCAGCCCACGATAGGTTTTCCTGGGCGCTAGACCGTTCGCTTTCTTCCAAGCGCAGATTTCCCGGCGCGCCTCCCCGATCCGCTTACACAGTCAAAATCCAGATTGGCCAAACCCACCTTGGTCACTTTTGCTCAGAAAAATCTTGGCGTGGCTGCTACCGTCGAAACTCAGAAACAATTGAAAGCCGAATGATCGAAATGATCGACAGCAAGGCCATTCGCTGGTCTGGCCTCTAGGAACAGACTGCCCCGGAGGGCAAATCTTATGTTAATCAACGCTGCGCATCTCAAAGGTCTTGTGATTCAAGCAACTGACGGCAAGATCGGAACCGTGGATCAGTTCTATTTCGACGACGAGACTTGGGCTATTCGCTATCTCACGGTAGGAACCGACGGCTGGCTGGGCGAACGGCAGGTGTTGATCTCCCCGTTTTCCATCGTGCATACCGACTGGCAAGCCAAGCGCCTCGATGTGTCGCTTACGAAAATGCAAGTGGAGAACAGCCCCAACATTGACACTCACCAACCGGTCTCCCGGCAGCACGAGAGCGTGTACATGGGGTATTACGGCTATCCCTACTATTGGACAGGTCCTAACATGTGGGGTCCGGCGCTTTACCCGTCGGGCTTGCCGGTCCCTGCAACTGTGTTTAACGATGCGCACAAGCGCCGCGTTCACAAAGCGTCGATGGATTCGCATCTGCGCAGCAACCAGGCGGTGACGGGCTATCACATTGAGGCGGCCGATGGGGAGATCGGTCATGTGGATGGCTTCATTATGGACGATCAATCCTGGGCGATTCGCTACATGGAAGTGGGAACGCGGAATTGGTGGCCAGGCAAGAAGGTACTGGTTTCGCCGGCGTGGATCCAGAGCGTCAGTTGGGAGCACTCCAAAGTCAACGTTGGCCTTTCTCGAGAAGCGATCAAGAGCGGCCCCGAGTTCGTCGAGTCCGCGCCCATCACCCGTGAATACGAGGCCCGGCTCTTTCATCACTATGGGCAAGCGCCCTATTGGCTGCACGAAAACGAAGAGAGGGATCCGGTCGCGATGGTGGGTGTATAACTCCAGATCGGTGAGGGTTTCAATCGATGTCGAATGATGTCTAAATCGAGAGCGTCGTGGGCGTCCTGCGGATGCCCACAACCGTTTCTTGCGCTGTCATTGCATGCCGATTCTGCCCTCTGGACTGGAGATCACCTTGAACAACACTGAACACCCGCACGCGATGGGCGAGAGCCATCATGGCCACATTCCGTATTGGAAGCGCGCGCACCACGACTGGCGCTTTTGGATCGGTCTGGTTCTGATGCTTACGGCCATAGCCGTCTATCAGGCTGCGGAAAAAGAGTTCTGTGGTGGGCTTACGCCTGCCTGTCGATGGCTCCTCGGCAGAATCGTTATCGAGTTCCCCGCGTTGAAGGTCGCTGACGGCGTCGCGGCGCAGTTTAAGCACACTGCGGCTGCAGCGTGCCGCGCATAAGGTTGCGGATGCGCACCAAGTTGTAGACTGCCGCCGTAAAGGTGAACATCCATTCGACCCGTTCCAGCCCGCGATGTCGCAGCTTGCGAAGTAGCCCGATGCTTTTCATCCAGCCGAAAACCTCTTCGATTCGCTTGCGTTTCTCCTGACTGACTTGATACCCAGCATGGCGGGTGGTGCGCTCGTCTACGCCGCTCCGACGGTTTGTGTCGTTCTGAGCGACGTGCGGCGTAATCTGCATATGTCGCAGTTCAGCGATGAAGTCGTGATCGTCGTAACCTTTATCCGCCCCCAGCGTGACACGGTTGGTGCCGGGCAGAGCTTCTGCCATGAGCAAGGCGGCATCGCGCTCTGCCGAACCGTAGGCTCGTGTTGTCAGCGTTAAAACCACCAGACCATTGCGGTTCTCTGTTGGCAGATGGCCGCGATACGTTAGTACCGCGCCACTGCCTCGGCTCTTGCGGGACAGCATGGCATCGGGGTCGGTGGTTGAGCAGTGGGTCTCGTTGCTGCGCTTCTCGCGGTGGAAGTTCACTGTCGGATTTGAGCCTTGGCCCGTTCGGGTGCTAGGCGACTGGTGGTCATCGTCTACACGGCGAAAACTCTTCTGTCCCGCCCAAGCCTCCAGCAGGGTTCCATCCACGGTGAAGTGCTCATCCGAAAGCAGATTGTGCTTTCGCGCTTGCTTGAGCACGGCTACGAAGTAAGCCTCGGCGATGTCGCCCGCGAGCAGTCGCTCTCGATTTTTCGTGAACACCGTCACATCCCAAATCGGATCATCCATATTCAGTCCCACAAACCAACGGAACAACAGGCTGTAGTCGAGTTGTTCCATCAGCATCCGTTCGCTGCGCACGGAGTACAAGACTTGAAGCAGTAACGCTCGCAACAACTTCTCCGGTGCTATCGATGGCCGCCCGGTCTTGGCGTATAGCCTGTTCAATTGGGGCCTCAACTCGCGCAGGGCTTCGTCGGTCATGACACGTATCTGCCGAAGCGGATGGTCGTGAGGGATTCGCTGCTCAGGGCTTATGTAGCTGAAAACTTCCAACTGTTGCTCGTCTTGTCCACGCATGTCTCCTTCTTATCAGGCTGGGTTGTGGAAACAAGAGAGTTTTCTGGTACCGTATCGGTCTGCGTCCGTACCTTGGCAGGTAGCGCGAGAGGACTCTGGAACTCCGCCCCATTTCGGCGTAAGGTGCTGGTTGTGAATCAGACTATTCGTTCCGAGCTATTCCCTGCACATTTTCCGCCCGAATTGACTTCTGCAGCTTTCGTAGCAGGCAATGAGGCAGCATGGCCACCTATGCTCGCCGCAGCAGCAGTTCAGTGGCTCGGGGCGCGGGGATACGCGGTGCTCGGAACCGAGCTTTGGGTTTTGAAAGGTGGTGCCATCCAGAGCCTGCCGATTGGACAAAGCGGAATGCGAGAAGTTCACGGCAATACCGTCAACCGCGAAAACGGGGAACCGTGGAGTTCATTCGTTGCACGTGCAGCAACGGAAACCCTCACCTACCTCCAGTCCTTCAACCCGGCGGACATTGTCGAGCAGGGCGAACTGCACTTTAACGTGGTTTGGGTAAGCGAAGCACAGTTCGCGGAACTTACCCCTTCGTGACATTTCGCTTTTCTAAACGGAACCGAGTTTTTCCACAAGCTGCTATGTCGGGAGCAACGACTTAGTGTGGGTGCCGTGGGGACGCCCCAAGGTTCCGGCGGCAGTTCACGGGACTCCGTAAAGTTGGTAGAACTCGTCGAGTTGCTCGATGAGGAACGAGTGCAGGCTGGGGTGTTCCTGGATGGCTTGCGGTAATTGCGAGGTTTCCGGAACGGCGCAGGCCCGAAAGTGGACTTGCGCCGACCGTGGTTAGGCTGGTTGATCCCGTTGGAAACTGATCACTATAGCGTGAAACTCAACGCGAGGTTGATGCCAGGAAACGACGCATTACACAGGTAATAGACGCCGTTGATTTCGATGACATAAACATTTTGCGTGTAGAGCCAATTGCTGGGCCACGGGTCGGAGAATCCGAACCAATACCCGCCGTATTGGAAGCGGTGATTGCTGTAATCGGATTGGCTGACACGAAACGTGTGTTGCTGTCCAAAATGGGCTTTGAAGTTGGCTTCCGGAATGCGGCCGCCACCGTTATTACCGGCGCGTTGTTGCTGCTGTGGCACGTTCCGCTCCGCCGGTTGGGTGTTCTTTTCCGCTTGCTTTGCGTTCTTTTCCGCGGGCCGGTTGTTTTCTTCGTGTTTCGCGCTTCCGGCTTCTGGCTTGGCGTTCTTTTCCGGCTGCGCGGCGGGTCTTTCTTCTTGCCTGGCAGACTTTTCCGGTTGCGTTTTCTTGTCTTCCTGGGCAGGCTTGGCTTTCTGTTCTTCCTGTTCGTGTTGTTCCTGGGCGAACGCCGGAGCGGCAGCGACCAGCGTCAAAGACAGAACTGCTGTGGTCATCAATCTTGTTAGTTTCATGAGTGTTGCCTCCATTAATCGATTCGTTCCGTACGCCTGCGCTAGCGCAAGCTCCCGGTCGTCTTGTTTACCGGACTGCCGATGGCTTCGCCGGACACGAGAAGTTCAACTCTCCGGTTCTGCTGACGGCCGGTAGAGTTGTCGTTGGAGGCGACCGGCAAGGTGTTGCCGAAGCCTCGGGATGAAACTGAGTTTGTGGCGACGCCTTCCTGCACCAGGTAATCGCGTACCGAACCGGCGCGGTTCTCGGACAGCGTCTGGTTCATGGCATCGCCGCCCACGTTGTCGGTATAGCCGCCGACTTCAATGTTGAGTCCGGGGTAAGCGAGTAGAATGCCGGCCACTTTCGCCAGTTTCTCCCGTGCGCCCGACTTCAGCGAGTATTTCCCGGTGTCAAACAGAACATCCGACATGCTGACGATCAGCCCGCGAGCGCTGTCACGAGTCTGAAGAATGGCATTCAATTGTTCGGACAACTTCGTGCGCATGGCCGCTTTGTCGGTTTCTGCCGCTTGGGCGCTTGCCTGGGCTGTCTGAGCGGCTAAGCGCGATTGTTCCGCATCCGCCTGCGCGGCCGAGAGCGCGGTGGCTGACGCGGCCAGGCTGTTGGCCAGATCCGCTTGAGCTTGCGCGGTTGTGGACTGTGCACTGGCAGCATCGGCGCGGGCCTGGGCGGCGTCCGATTGGGCCTGCGTGTTGGCCGCTTGCGCTCTCGCCGCGTCCGACTGGGCTTGGTCTTTCTGTCGCATCGCGGTGTCGGTTTGCGCCTGCGCCTGCACCTGTGCATCGCTCGATGCCTGACGTTCGTTGGCCAGGCGTATCTCGACCAGTTTTTTGATTGCGATTTCGCGGGCGTCCTCGGCGGTCTGCACGGCATCGCGAGACACCGCGATCAGGGGCTTACTTTCGAGGTGCTTTCTGGTGGCGTACTCATCGGCATTGTTCATAAGCTGGACGGCGTGTTCATAGCTGGCGGTGGCATACTGCTCGGCCCCTTCGGATTGCGCGATACGCAGGGCATTCCGCGCCTCGAAGAACTCCAAAGGCAAGCGGGCATTTAAGACCACCGGGTCGAAAGTGTAGCCGGTAGGAATGTAACCGCCGCGTTCCATCAGTTCATACTTTGCATTCACGGCTTCGCTGGTTCCCTTGGTGTTCTTGAGCACAACATTCTCGAGGACGACCACATTGCTGGGTTGACGGACCGCATAATACGGCTCCGCGGTAACAATCATGGCGAAGGACTGAAGGTCGGTAGTCACGTGCAATTTGCTGCGGTCGTTGCCGCCAACTAATACTTCGCCCAGGTTCACGGCCCGGCCTTCGGGAGAGATGGCCCACAAAATGTAGGTCAGATACTCGTTGCCGAAAGTTTTGGGCGATTGCAGGTTGCCAAATTCCGCTTCGATCTCAATCGATCCTTTCTTGCTGTTCACCCTGGCTTCGCCGAACGCCGATGGCATCAAGTCTGTTCCCGAGAAATCGACTTTAGAGCTGCCGCTGCGATATTGATAATTGACCGCCTGCACGGTGCGGCTGACCACGACCACCCGAAAAACAGTCGTTGCTTTCGCGGGCTCGACCGCAACCGTGCTTTGAGAATTGTTCTGAGCCACAACCGGCAAACTCAGGGCGAATACAACGGTTAACAACAGCTTTGTGTTCACACGATCTCCTTCAGGCAGTTGTCTGCCGTGTTGCTGGTGGCGAGCCTGGGTTAGCCGCCAACGTGAATACGGGACAGGGAGTGAAACAGTCCAAAAATATTCAGCAGCCACAGAACGACGGCGATGACTACCACGCCGTTCAAGATGGACTTGATTTGTCCCTGCATGGGGATGAAGCGATTCACCAGCCACAAGAGGACACCTACTACGATCAGAACTTCGAGGAGTTGAATTAGAGGCATAATCATTGACCTTTCATGTTTCTTCGGCTCACGCCTCTTTTCGATCGGAGGGCGTGGCTCGAGCTTGGTGCCGGGCGACGCGCGGCGTAGCTTTCAGGGTCGCATTGTTACCGCAAGTCTCCGCGGCCTACACACGGATGAAGAATGCCGATGGGCTGGATGTGGTCGCTTGCGCGGCTACGGAAGGCAATATACCCGGCAGCGACCTTGGAATCGGAGCTGCGAATCGGCGTTCGCGGCTCCGTCTACACACTCAACGGAAGTCAACAATGACAGGTGCGGACTCTCGCGTCTGAGCAAGATAGCTCATATTGCCCAGATTGAGGCGGCAACGCCCGCACGGCAATCGGTCATCGCACCGGCGCTTGGTTTGATGTAGCTTCGTTCAGCGTCACGTGCGGGCCGCCAGCGCCCGGCGACCGGACAGCGTGCATCAATGCCCACGAGTATTCGAATTCCCGTCCGCATTTCAAGCAGACCTGGTAGGTGCGTCTCTTAATCGTGAACACACTGCTGCGCTGCCGGTGATGGCATCCGATGGCAAACTCAAACAGTGAGACCAGGGGATTCATGCGTCGCTGATCCCTCAATCGTCCGAGCGCTTCCGGCGCTCGTAACTTCCATTCGCATCCAGCCACTCCAGGAGCGAGCGCACGCTGGCCCGAGCCAGGGCAATTGAGCAATCGGCTGCTCCGTAGTAGATGTTGATGGTGTCGCCATCGGGGTCCATGGTGTATCCACACGGGAACACAACATCGTCAACATCGCCGTGGCACTCATAGTCCGCTTCCGGACCGAAGATCCAAGAATCGCCCCGCAGCAGGCACTTTTCGGGAGTCTCGATGTCGAAAAGGGCCAATCCCAATCGATACAGACAACCCGAAGGCGTATGCCGTACACCGTGGTAGAAGACCAGCCATCCTCGGGCAGTCTCAATCGGTGGAGGCGATAAGCCAATCTTGTTGGCATCCCACCATGCGCCGCGTCGGGCTTCGAGCATGAGCCTGTGTCTGCCCCAATAACGCAGGTCGGGAGAATAAGAAATCCACATATGCGCTCCGAGGTTGGTCATCGGACGATGAATCAGCGCCCAGTATCCTCCGATTCTTCGGGGCAGAAGCGCCGAGTCCTTGTCGTCCGGAGGCATGATGACGCCGTAGCGCTCAAAGCTGCGAAAGTCTTTGGTCAAGGCCAGCGAAACTCCCGGGCCCCCGCGTGAGTAAGAGGTATACGTGACCACGTATTGCTGCAATTCGGGCACGAACGTGATGCGCGGATCCTCAATACCCCAGATCTCCTCCGGATAACGTTTTTCATCGGGCATCAGCGTCGGCTCGCGGTCAATTTGCCATCCATCGACTCCGTTCGTAGACCGCGCGGCGCAAAGATGCGACAAGCCACGCCGGTCTTCGACCCGGCACAGCAGCAACGTGGTCCCATCCGGCAACAGGGTCGCTCCGGCATTGAAAACACTGTTGATGGAGTATGGCCAATCCTTTCGTGTCAGAATGGGGTTGCCGGGGTGACGCACAAGCAACGCCGGGTAGTGCGCGCTTTCGATGTGGACCAGGGCGGTTTCGGGAATCGTCATGAATTATCTTTCGGCCTTTCGGGCGGACGCTTTTCAGTTGGATGTTCGGAGTTGTGGACGGCGCGCATTTCGAGCAGCGCCATCAGAAACGAAAGGGTCGATTCCGCTCCCTGATTCTGATTGGCGCGCTCCGGATGTAAACCGTCGCGACAGCCGCCCGTAACGGAATCATAAAGAGGAAGCTGGAGATCGTTGTCGCCCAGGAACCAGTTCAAGGCCGACCATGCTTCGCGGCGCCAGCGATCTTCGCCCGTGACGCGGAACGCTTGGAGGCAAGCAGACACCGCGCCTGCCGCCTCAATGGGTTGCTGATCGAAACGCGCCTTGTCTCCATTCTGGTGATAAAAGCCTTGCGATCCGATGGGTACGAAATGGCCATTGTCCTCAGACTGCTGCGCCTTCATCAGCCAATCCAGCGCTTCCAGGCCGTCCGCGATCATACGCTCATCCGCGCTGGCGGAGCCCGCGACCAGCAAGGCCTGCGGCAATCTCCCGTTACCATAAGCGGCGACATCTTCGAACCACTTCCAATCCGGTCTGCGAATCGACTCATACATGTCAAGCAAGCGCCGACTAAGTGTGGATCTTATCTTCTGCGCGTCGCGGTCACCGGGATAAGCATTGAGATATTCCTGAATTCCCAGAAGTGTGTAAGCCGAGGCCCGGGGACTATAAAACTCAATGGCAGCGGGAAGCGCAGACTCAAATAGACGCCCGGCAGCTCTCCTCAATCCCTGATTCTGGGATTGCCCCAGAACCGTTCCCAGGCTCCACAACGCGCGGCCATGGCAGTCTTCCGATCCCACAAGTTCGTTCCACCGGCGATCGTATCCCAGGAAGTTTCGGAAGCGGCCGTTCGCCGAATCGAACGCATGTTCGAGAAAAGACAAATAGCGGGCGGCGAAACCCGACATCGGCAAATGCGCTTTCTCCGGTTCGCCCCTGTCTTTGCCATTCGCACTAAGATTCGCTTTGGTCGTGCCCTCCAGCATCACCGTGAAAATCAGCGCGCGCGCGTTGTCGTCGGTGGTATGACCCTCGCCTCGATTGGGAATGGTGAAAATCGCATGTTGCAGTATTCCCGTGTCGTCGGTCAGGGCGTTGACATGATCCAGTTTCAACTCCGGCAGCTGATCGAGCGCTTTGGGAGTGGCGCGCGCCGAAAACTGAACCCGCGGATTCCGCATGCGGTCGCTGCGAACTCGCGCAAAACTTTCCATGTATCCTTGCGCGACACTTTTCCAGACCATGTCTCGCGCAAACAGATAGCCGCGCTTCCGCATGGCATGGCGGGTTGCGGGAGTATCCAGCAGTTCGATCGTCTTGTGCGCAATCGCTTCGGGATTCTGGAACGGCACCAGCGCCCCCCGGCGGTCGTCCAATAACTCAATCGCGTGCCAATAGGGGGTCGAAATGATCGCCTTGCCGGCGCCGAGCGCGTAGGCCAGGGTTCCGGAAACGACTTGCGCTTCGAAACGATAGGGAGTGATATAAATATCCGCCGCTCCGATGAAGGCGGCCATTTCTTCGGGGCTGACGAACCGGTTGAAGAAGATCACTTGTGATTCCACGCCTACTTGTTTCGCTAAGGCCTGCAGACTCTCTCGATAGCGGTCCCCATCGCGGCGCAGGACGTGGGGGTGAGTCGCGCCGGCGACGATGTACATGACGTTCCGGTGCTTGGCCAAAATCTGCGGCAGCGCCTGAATGACGTTTTCGATCCCCTTGTTCGGCGAGAGCAGGCCGAAGGTAAGGAGTACGGCTTTCCCTTCCACACCAAAGCGATCCTTGTAAAAATTGGGGTCGAGAAAAGGGAAGTCGGGAACGCCGTGCGGTACCATGTCGATCTTGCTCCCCGGCACCTTGAAAATCTCCTGCAGGAACTGGGACGACAGTTGGCTCATCACGATCAGTCGATCGGAAAGCTCGGCGATTTCTTCCATGACCATGAGCTGATCGGGATTTGGCTCGCGCAAAACGGTGTGCAGCGTCGTGACCACCGGCATCTTCAAGCCGCGCAGCAACTGCAGAATATGGCTTCCCGCCGGACCGCCGAAAATTCCGTATTCGTGCTGCAGGCAAACCATGTCGATATTGTTGAAGTTCAGGAACGCCGCCGCGTCTTGATACGATGCGATGTCGTCCTGGGCCAGCGACCATCGCACCCGATCGGGATAGTCATATTCCTGACCCGTGTCGTTCACCGGGAGCGCCATGAGCCGAACCGATCCGTACTCCGCGGTCAGGGCCGCGCACAGGTCGGTGGTGAACGTGGCAATTCCACATTGGCGGGGAAGGTAATTCCCGATCACCGCGATTCGACTGGGCAGAGATAAAGATAAGGATAACGAGGGAGACGGCTTCGTTCGCGACTCTGGGCGAGGTGCCGGAATCGCCGGTACAGCGGAGAGCACGGGGGCGACATGCAATGGTCCGTTCCGAAGCGCAGCGCTTGGTCGTGCCACTCGTCCCTCTCTTTCCTGGCTGGAAGTGTCGACAGAGGCTGTGTTGACAGACGAAGCCGACCGGTTTCCAGTCCACAAGCTCGTCCGAGTTAGGATTTGCTAGGGTTTAGTATCGAGCGAAAGCGAACTTGAGTACTGGTCAAAATTGACCAAGTGGGGAAACCCGCGCTCCTTTGGCAGCGCTCCTTTAGCAGCGCTACATCGGTACTGGCGCAAAATTGTCCCGGAATTGCCTCCATGGCAATTTTCGACCGCTACTCTAGTCGGCACTGAGCGGTTTTGAACAGATTTGCCCATCGTCTGCCTGTATCAATAGGCCCTATGGCTAGCAATCGCACTCTGCTGTGCATCCACCGTGATCCAGCCCAGCTGAGTTTGCTGACGGAACACGGCTACGAGTTGGCATCCGCTACCAGCGGCTCCGATGGCCTGCGGCTTTTCAGGTCGCAACTTGTGGATGCGGTGGTTATCGAATACCACTTAGGCTTCATGAATGGTGCAGCCGTTGCCCCTGAGATCAAGCGCATCCGCCCCGTTCCCATTGTCATGGTTGCCGATCAAGTGGAATTGCCCGCCGACGCTCTCAGGTCGGTGGATGCGCTCGTGGTGGAGTCGGACGGACCGGGCTTTCTGTTGGCAACGGTTCACTTCGTACTGAATGTGAGACCGGCGCAGCAGATCGAAATTAGACTAAGATCTGAAACGCCGACACACGTGCGGCGGCCGGGCAGGGCACGCAAAGCAGCAACTCAGAGCCCGCCTGACCGTACCGAACTGGCGCTGGATGAGAAGCTGGCGCCTTTTTCGCCAGAGGTCTGGCGCGCGGTTCGAGAGGGCAAGATGCAATTCTGAGCGGATCGCGCCCATCGCCAAGCCCCGTCGTCGCCCGGTTCAGCCGTGAAACAGTTGCAGCACATACTGGCGCATTTTCGGATCCGGTCAAGTTTCTGCGATGATCCTTGGAAAGTGAGCAATCTAGATCAGCTATTCGACCGTCACTTGGACGATCATGATCCTGGCGAGAGCATCTCCTCTCTCTCTTTCAGGTCATCTGAGCTAAGGCAGCGCATCTGAAGTCTTCTCCTCTTAGTTCCGTAGCCCCTAAAGGAAAATTTCATGAAAAAAGTAACGACACTGTTGTTGATGAGTCTGATCGGCTTGGTTGGAACCTTCGCCTGGGCGGGTTCATCCCGCGAAGACACGGTCGACCGCCTGCAATCGTCTGTCGATGTTCTGCACAGTATCATGGCGACTCCCGACAAAGGCATCCCGGAAGAAGTGTTGAACGGCGCGAAGTGCATTGTCGTGGTGCCCAACCTGGTTAAGGGCGGCTTTGTTTTTGGCGCCAAGCACGGGCGTGGTGTGGCGACTTGCCGCACGGCTGCCGGCTGGAGCGCTCCCGCATTCGTCACCATTGGCGGCGGAAGTTGGGGCTTGCAGATTGGAATCGAAGAAGTGGATCTGGTCATGCTCGTCATGAACGACCGCGGCTTGCAACATTTGCTCTCCAGCAAGTTCGAGCTGAGTGGTGACGGGTCGGTGGCCGCTGGCCCAGTAGGCCGTCAAGCCACGGCGGGGACGGACTGGAAGTTGAATACGGAAGTCCTGAGCTACTCGCGCTCCAAAGGCGTGTTTGGAGGCTTGACCCTAGAAGGAGCCGTGGTGGAGCAGGACAACGACTCGACCCGCGCGATTTACGGCGAGCACATGAAGTTCCGCAACATCCTTTCGGGCAGGGTGCCCACTCCCGCAAGCGCGGACGCGTTTCTACAGGCGGTAGCCGACGCCGGCCACCAGGCACATATCGCAGAAGCCAAATAGGACGAGATCGATCACTCCGCAATCAAGACCTAGGGGGCGCGTGATGTAGCTTCCCGCTGACCGAGACCGTGTACCGGTTTCGGTCATTTTTTTCGAGTCACCTGAGCGCGGAGCGACACTACACTATTCTGCGACACGGACACGCCCACCGCTATTCGGGGTCCAACCGAAGTGGGAAATGTGAGAAACTGCCAGCAACTGAGTTGCCTCGCAGGCATTGGTCAACGAGAGATCGAGCGTGCCGCTGTTGCCACCGCCCATCAGCCCGCTACCGCTCGCCGTGACCGCGCCCGCGATGCCTCCGCCACTCCCGGCAAAAACAATGTCTAAATCGGGCGCATGGCTTGTCGCGGTATTCTCTTTAGCTGTCGAACCTCGCGTTCACCGTACTGCTACCGACGAGCGCGATCCCATCGTTGGGTACGCTTCCGTGGGCACGCTTCCGTTCAGCCACGCCTGCACCTCCGAACGGATGTTCACCAGTTTGTACTGGTACTTATCAGCGGGGGTGAGCGCGATTCCGGTCGCTATCGGAGTTCCTGACGGGGGCGCATTGCTGGCGTCGATTGTGCCTTCCGACCATGCTCCTTTGATGTAGTCCACATCGAAGTCTCCTGCTGTGGTCACGGTGTTGACATGGAGTTTCAGCGTTCCAAGCCCGGTTCTCGCATGGAACTCCCAATGCTTATCGAAAAGCCAGGACGAAAGACAAAATTCCAGGAAGTGTAGGGAAGCGTGTAAAGCGGACGGACCCCAGACTGTCGAGCATTGTTTTTTACGGTGGACGCAGTGTCAAGCTGCAATGAGCTGCTGTCGTTAGCAGATCTGCTAGCGAAATTTTCTGTCTTTTTTCTTGACAGTCATCTAGACCAGTGGTAGGGTCGCGCCCAAGTACTTTGGGGGCAATTCCCGTCACACTCTTTTGGGGATGCGCGGCTCGTTACCTTCCCGTCGAGCTTCGTCTCCGGCACGGCGTATTTAGCTTTAGCTGTTGCACGCGCTACTGTCCGACTCAGTAGCGATTAGATTTCGCAAGACAATATAGCGACGATACCTGAAGGAGATTACCATGGCCTCCCCATCCCTGATCGCGGCTTCGCGCGCATGTTTCGCCCTGTCGGCTTCTTTTTTTTCCTACCAAACGGTGCCCAACCCGGAGACGCGGCAACGAGTTGGAAACGAGGCGGGGAGGATCGGCGGCAGCGACGTATTGCTTCTGGAAGGGGCGATTTCGGGGCGGCGGTTTCGGGCATGGGCGGCGGGAGTGTCGCTGTTAGCGCTGTTGCTTTGCCTTGGTGCACAGGCATTCTCTCAGACTTGTTCGACCAGTTGTACGGGGCTGTGTTTGCAGCAGACGACTTGCGGGGGCAGCGGTACGACGTCCGTCAGCGGAACGGTCTACGCCCCGAATGGCACCACGCCGCTGCCGAACGTGCTGGTCTACGTCCCGAACGGAGGACCGGCTCCAAGCTACGGCGTGACCGCCTTTCCCGCGGGAGTGTCTTGCGGAGTTACAGCCTCCGGCTGTCCGATGGTGAGCACGGTTACCGCCACCAACGGCACTTTCACGCTTACGAACATGCCGGTCGGTACAGACATTCCGCTGGTCATCCAGGCGGGCAAGTGGCGTAGAAAGATTAGCATCCCGAATGTAACCGCCTGTGCCAACACGGTCCTGACCGCGGCGCAAACCAGTCTTCCCACAGTCGAAGGGCAAGGCGATGTAGCCGATAACATTCCGTATATCGCCGTGGTGACGGGCGAGGTAGACGCAGCCGAGTGTGTGCTGCTCAAAATGGGCGTCGCCCAATCGCAATTTACTAATCCCTCGGGTGCCGGTCGTATCAACTTTTATCTTGGCGCCGCCGATGGCGGCACCTTTTCTGGCGAAGAAATCGACGCCAGCACGCCGGGTGAAGCTGCTCTGTTTGCCTCGCAGGCATCCGTGGATGCATACGACTTGCTTATGTTTCCCTGTCAGGGCAGCCCGACGGATGCCGTAGCGGAGAGTTCAACAAACCTGGCCTACCTGGGTAACTACGCAAATGCCGGCGGGCATATTTATGCGACTCACTACAGCTACCAGTGGCTGTACACGAACCCGGCATTTGCGAACACCGTGAATTGGTCGGTTGGGCAGACGCCCCCGAGTCCCGATCCCCAAACCGGCTACGTCAACACCAGCTACCCGCAGGGAGCGCAGCTTGCCCAATGGCTCAAAGATGTCGGCGCTTCCACCGTGCTCGGACAGATTCCGCTTAGTACCCTGCGCAAGGACCAGAATGGAGTACTCGGGTCGACGCTGTCCGTGCTAACCATCGATTACCCTTCGGCAGCGGACCCAACGGTGATGCAGTTGACATTCAACACGCCGCTAACCGCAGCCCCGGCCAATCAATGCGGACAGGTTTTGTACAACGAATACCATGTGTTTGAGGAAGGTGATGACCATGGGGATGTATTTCCGGCCGCGTGCACGACTGGGCCGTTAAGCCCGCAGGAGCAATTGCTCGCATTCAGTTTGTTCGGTCTATCCACCGTGGTATCAGCCGAGCCCAGTCCCACGGTCGCCGTCTCTATCACCAACAGTCCAGCTGAATTTGTGCAAGGCGATCCCGCCGACACCTTGACCATCAATGTAAGCAATACCAGCACCACCAGTCCCACCAACCCATCGCTCACCCTGACGGCCGTGCTGCCCGCGGGCCTCACGGTCGCTAATATGGTGGGATCGACTCCCACCTCGGGTTGGACTTGCAACACGGGCACGCTGACCTGTACCCGGACCACCGGATTAAGCGCCAGCACCAGCGATGCGATTACTTTGACGGTTAGCGTCGCAGGGAATCTTGCGGCAGGCTCGCTCGAGACCGTCTCCGCAACTGCTTCCGGCGGAGGCATTGCGAGCAGTGCGACAGGCCAGGACAAAGTTCTCATCGCGGGGCAGACCGCAATCGCCGTGACCAATGTGAACCCGGCGTCGGAGGATTATGGCAACACCGCGCCGGTTACGATCACGGCGGTGCTGACGTGGGCGGGCAGCGGCCCAGCTCCCACGGGAACGGTGAGTATTGGTGGGAGCGGGTTCAGCGGCATCTTTGGCGCGACGACCTGCGGCTCAGCCAGCGGTAATACCATCACCTGCGCCAGCACTTACACTCCTTCTGGCACGGATCTACCAGGCTCCTACACCGTGGCGGCGTCGTTCACCGGCGACAGCAATTACACCGGGTCGAACAGCCCGCAGACCGGAAACTTCACCATCGCGCCGGCCACCACCACCACCACGGTTACTTCCGGCACGAATCCGTCAGTCTTCGGTCAGTCGGTAATTTTGACGGCGAGCATCGCGGGCGAGTTCGGCATGGCTCGTCAGGGTAGTCCAGCACTGGCCGGGGAGAGGCTGACCAAAGGCCGGTTGGCCAAAGGCGCGCGGACGAAAGGTGCGATAGCCAGAGGTGAGTTGACCAAAGGCGAATCGTCGAGGAGTGGCGCGATTGCAGGAATGCAACTGGACGTAAGCGGATCGGTGACATGGAGCGCGAATACAGGATGCGGCACTACGCCGGCGACGTCGGGCAATCCGGCGATCGCAACGTGCACCACCTCCAGCCTCTTGGTAGGGGACGATGCGATTACGGCAACCTATTTGGGCGATAGCGATCACGGTGGGAGCTCGGGAACGTTGAGCAACCAGGTGGTGAGTCCGGCGAGTGCAACGGCGACGGCGAGTTCGAGTTTGAATCCGTCGACGTATGGGCAAGCGGTGAGCTTCGGAGTAAGTGTGGCGGCGGTAGCGCCGGGAGCGGGAACGCCGACGGGGACGGTGCAGTTTGCGGTCGACGGCACGAACCTCGGCTCGGCAGTCACGCTGGTTGGAGGCTCGGCGAGTTCGGGGAGTATTGCAACGTTGGCCGAGGGAACGCACAGCGTGACGGCGACGTATACGGGGGACGGCAAC